>ENA-ORLY01000303-ORLY01000303.1-human-gut-metagenome-genome-assembly--contig:-NODE-303-length-72777-cov-8.858253_pt1 | contig 72777 bp, 72 predicted proteins | sample MGYA00243071_ERZ508832 | MGnify/ENA primary metagenome ERZ508832 (study PRJEB26277, sample SAMN04329777) | human gut metagenome | biome: human-associated habitat | host: Homo sapiens | place: USA... | reverse complement strand
GCGGGCGTAGCTCATCTGGTAGAGCGCGACCTTGCCAAGGTCGAGGTAGCGAGTTCGAGCCTCGTCGCCCGCTCCAAAAAGAATACCCCATCCGACAGGATGGGGTATTCTTTTTGGAATGTGCCGCAGCACCGGAGAACTCGCTGCCTCGACCAGCGCGAAGCGCGTTAAATTAAGAGGCCCGGCAGGGTTCCCACGAATGGCCCTGCCATTAGTGGACCGCCGGTTTGCTGGTTTTGCAGAACCATCGAACCGGCGCTTTTTTGCGTTTAGGAGGAGCCAAATGAATATCAGCGCAGAGGAAAAGAATCATTATCTCAGGGAAGCGGAGGTCGTTCTCGCCGGAGAGGGCTTCCTGATAGACAGGACACACGCTGGCGGTCTGCGTGTCCTGCTCGACGGTGCGCCGCTGTGCGAGGTACCTGAGAGCGGCGGCGTTACCTGCCGAAAGGAAGACGTCAGTACGCCGGAGCGGCTCGCTTTAGCCGCACAGCACTCACAAATTTCATAGCTGCTCATAAACCGCCCCATATCTTTTCGTATCCCTGTATCGCGCCTATAATAAGCACAACGAATGGGCCGCACGGCTCAAAAAGCAAGGAGGACGCTGTTATACTGAATGAAAATGTGGTGAAGCTGCTGAAGGCCGGAATGTGGGATCTGCGACCTGCGCCAATGGCGCACTCAATGTGATGCCTGTGGCGTTCAAGGACGTGACGGCCGAAGGCAAGCTGGCTGTCGGTGATGTGTTTCTGGACACCACGCCGGAGAAGGTCATCGTCACCACCCCCGGCGCGGACAACAAGAAGGAGCTTTGAGACCATAAGCGGGTAGACCATAAGCGGGTAGACCATAAGCGGGTAGACCATAAGCGGGTAGACCATAAGCGGGTGTAAAAACACCCGCTTATAAATTTCATAGTGACTTGAAAGTGCCTGCATATCCCACTATAATAAAGAAGACACAGGAGGTGTGGATATGTACCAGAGAAAGCTGGAAAAGGGCGCTTCCGTGGTGCCGATCCTGCAGAGCATCTGCCAGTGGGCGGGTGTGTTTTATAAAGACGCGGGTGAAACATCCATGATACAGTGTCAGAAATGCGACCATCACTGAAAAAGAAAGGAGCAACCACAATGACCTACAACTTTGACGAGATCATCGACCGCCGCCACACCAATGCACTGAATACCGACGGCTTCCGGGGCTATATCTTCCATGCCGGCCCGGAGAAGGTGTTCCCCTACAAGGACGAGGAGTTCGTCCGCATGTGGGTGGCCGACATGGAGTTCGGCGTGGCCCCGGAGATTCTGGACGCTCTCCGCGGCCGTATCGACCGCCGCATCTTCGGCTATACCGGCCTGTATAACGACGAATATTACAATGCTTTCTCCAAATGGTGCAGAAACCACTACGATTGGAGCTTCCCTGAAGAGCAGCTGTGCGTGACGCCGGGCATCATTCCCGCCCTGTACCAGCTGACGGAGACATTGTGTACCAAGGATGAAAAGGTGCTGGTGAACACCCCGGCCTACGGCTACTTTGTCCACGCGGCGGAGTACGCCGGTGTGGGTGTGCTGACATCCCCACTCCATAAAAAGGCCGACGGCACCTTTGAGATGGACTTCGAGGACTTTGAGAAGAAGTGCGCCGATCCCGCCTGCAAGCTGGTATTCTGGTGCAATCCCCAGAACCCCACCGGCCGCATGTGGACGGAGGAGGAGCTGCGCCGGGCCGGTGAGATCATGCGGAAGTATAACCTCTGGGTGGTGTCCGACGAGATCCACTGCGACCTGATCCGCTGCGGCCGCCGCCATATCCCTATGGCCAGGGTGATGGAGGACTACCCCAAGCTCATCACCTGTATGGCTCCCAGCAAGACCTTCAATCTGGCGGGTCTGGCCTTCTCCAATATCATCATCCGCGACGCGGCGCTGCGGGCGCGGTTCAAGGAGCGGGACAAGCTGTTCGGCGCGGTGAACCCCATGTCCCTGACGGCGGCCAAGGCGGCCTATGAGCTGGGCGGCGCGTGGCACGAGGCACTGAAGGAATATCTGGACGGGAACTTCGCCTTTGTGAAGGAGTTCCTGACCCGCGAGCTGCCGGAGGCGGTGATGTATATCCCGGAGGCTACCTATCTGGCATGGGTCGACCTGGGAAAATGCCTGCCGGGGACCACGGACCTGCCGGACTTCTTCGCCAATAGGGCGGGCGTGCTGCTGGAGGGCGGCAACGGCCTGTTCGTGGGCAACGCCGCCGGTTACGTGCGGCTGAATCTGGCCATGCCCCGCAGCATCATCGAGACCGGACTGACCCGCATGGTGGAGGCCATCCGCAAGGAACGGGAGTAAATCAGAAATCGTATGCAAACCATTAGAAAATATCTCCCCGGCATGGCGGTGTGCCTTGCCATCGCCGTGCCCTCGTGGCTGCTGGGCAAGCTGGTACCGGTCATCGGCGGTCCGGTGTTCTCCATCGTCATCGGCATGGTCATCGCCCTGTTCTGGACGCCCGGCGCAGCCTGCAAGCCGGGCGTGGGCTTCACCTCAAAGAAAATTCTCCAGACCGCCGTGGTGCTGCTGGGCTTCGGCCTGAATCTGAACGTGGTGCTGCAAACCGGAAAGCAGTCCCTGCCCATCATCATCTGCACCATCGCCACGTCGCTGCTGGTGGCCTTTGCCCTTCACAAGCTGCTGCATATCGACGGCAATATCAGCACCCTCATCGGCGTAGGCTCCTCCATCTGCGGCGGCAGCGCCATCGCCGCCACCGCGCCGGTGATCCACGCCGACGACGAGGAGGTGGCGCAGGCCATCTCGGTCATCTTCTTTTTCAATGTACTGGCGGCGCTGCTGTTCCCGCTGCTGGGACAGGCCATCGGGTTTGATACTGCCTCCGGCGAGTCCTTCGGCATCTTTGCCGGTACGGCGGTGAACGATACCTCCTCCGTCACGGCGGCGGCCTCCACGTGGGACAGCATGTGGGAGCTGGGCAGCCAGACGCTGGACAAGGCGGTGACCGTCAAGCTGACCCGCACGCTGGCCATCATCCCCATCACACTGGTGCTGTCGCTGATGCAGGCGAAGAAGGCGGGAACGGGGCAGGGCGGCTTCCGGCTGAAGGACGCGTTCCCCCTATTCATCCTGTGGTTCGTCTGCGCGTCGGTAGTCACCACCATCTGCACGTCCCTGGGCGTACCGTCAGCGGTGTTTCAGCCGCTGAAGGAGCTGAGCAAGTTCTTCATCATCATGGCTATGGCGGCCATCGGACTGAACAGCAACGTGGTCAAGCTGGTAAAGAGCGGGGGAAAACCTCTGCTGTTGGGAGCCTGCTGCTGGGCGGGCATCACCGCCGTCAGTCTGCTGATGCAGCGTGTGATGGGGCTGTGGTAATGAAATGAACTCCGTTTTTCGAACATTCTTGTCGAAAAGCGGAGTTCTTCTCATCTGCAAAGCCTTGATATGGCAAGGCTTTTTTCTTTTACTGCTTGTGAGTATGCACAGCAAAACCATCAAAATACGGAACGATCATTATTGTACAAGGCTGCTATTTGAACACGGTTTTCTCACAAATTCTTACCATCAGGCGACAAGGGCGCACACGCCCGTCAGTGCGCCTTTTCGGCGCATTTCTGCCCGTCAAAACCGTGGCTGTCCTTGTCGACTGATGGCATGGTAAGCGGATTCAAAGGCATGTGGAGTCTTTATGCCATTGTGATAGCATCATACAAATGGACTGATGCATGTATCGCGTGTCAGCTTTGCAGCAGCCGTATGAATTCCTGGCACAGCAGAGAGGTTCGGCCCTCGCCGCGATGCACCAACAGAATATGGCGGGCAGGGATGGGTTCTGTATCGAGTGCGAAAAAGCCCTCCTGCGCCAGAAGGATCTGCGCGAACAGAGATGGCAGAATGCCGATGGCCAGCCCCTGCTCCACAAACGGGATAACGGTGGAGGAGGTACGCACGGAGTAGTTGGGCAAAAACGTGATCCCCTGTTCGGCAAACCATGTGTCCAGATTGCCCCGGGCACTGGTGCCGGACTCCACCGCCACGATGGGGAACCGGAATATCTCATCGTAAGACAAATGCCGTCCGGCCAGCGATTTGAATCTGGGCCCGGCCACAAACACGTCACGAAAAGAGGCAAGCTCAGTCACGGACAAGTCCTCCACATCTGTCAGCGGAGAAACCGCCAGCACTACGTCCGCCTGCTCTGCGCGGAGCATCTGGATCGTCTCATGTGTGGAGCTGCCCTGCACCTGAAGCGTCACATTGGGATGCATCTCCCGAAACTGTCCCAGCTTCGGCAGCAGGAAATGGTACAGCGGCGTCTCCGTAGCGCCGATGATCAGCGTACCTGCTTCAAAAGCGGCCAGCCGCTTCAGCTCACGTTCGCCGTTGGACAGAGATTTGAAAGCGCTGTCCACATGGGAAAAAAGCGCCGTGCCTTCCACGGTGAGCCGCACGCCGCGGGAAACGCGGGTAAACAACTTGCAGCCAAGAGACTCCTCCAGCCGGTGGATGGAGCGGGTTACGGCGGGCTGGGACAGGCACAGCAGCTCGGCGGCCTTTGTGACATTGCCGGTCTGTGCCACCGTATAAAAGGCGCGGTAATATTCCAGATTGAAGGATTCCATGGGCAACTCCCTTGTGATATGCTTTTAGCTGATGAAATATATAAATATAAGTGATTTGAATTATATCAGTTCCGCCCATATAATGCAATCATCGAAAATGCATTTTCAGAAATTTTGGACAAATGAGGTGGCGGAGATGAAAACGGTCAGGATCTCTGCGGGCGCCGGTTATGCCGGTGACCGCATTGAGCCGGCGCTGGAAAACATCCGCAGAGGCAACATCGATTACATCATGTTTGAATGCCTGGCGGAACGGACCATCGCGTTGGCGCAGAAAGATCGTGCGGCGGATCCGCAGAAGGGATACAACCGACTTCTGGAGTATCGCATGGAGCGGGTGCTGCCGCTGCTGCGGGAGCATCCGGTGAAGATCATCACCAACATGGGGGCGGCCAATCCCGTCGCCGCGGCCGAAAAGGTGCGGGAAATGGCGGCACAGTACGACCTGACTGATCTGAAGATCGCGGCTGTTATCGGCGACGAGGTAACGGAACGGATACCGGCATACGGCGATCTTACGATTATGGAGACGGGTGAGCCGCTGCACACGCTGGCGGATAAGATCGTTTCCGCCAACGCCTACATCGGCGGGCGGCAGATCTCGCAGGCATTGGCGAACGGCGCGGATATCGTCATTACCGGACGGGTGGCTGACCCGGCGCTGGCCGTCGGTCCGCTGATGTACGAATTCGGCAAAGATTACGATGCCGACGTGGATTTTCTCGGCAAGGCCACAGTGGCAGGGCATCTGCTGGAGTGCGGCGCGCAGGTCACAGGCGGTTATTTCGCGGATCCCGGTGTCAAGGATGTGCCGGAGCTATGGGATCTGGGATTCCCTATCCTGACATTTACGGAGGACGAGCGCATCCTGCTGGAGAAGCTGCCCCAGACCGGCGGCAGACTGGATCGCCAGACGGTGACGGAACAGCTGCTGTATGAAATTCAGGATCCCGCCAATTACTTCACTCCCGATGTGATCGCGGATTTCTCCCGGCTCTCCGTGGAGGAGCTATCCGACGGGCGGGTCGAGGTCAAGGGTGCCGCGGGAAAAAAGCGCACCGGCACGTTGAAGGTCAGCGTGGGCTATCAGGACGGCTACATCGGTGAGGGCCAAATCAGCTATGGCGGGCGGAATTGTGTGGCGCGCGCGAAGCTGGCAGCGGAGGTCATCCAAAAGCGTCTTGTCCTGCTGAACAAGCATTACAGTGAAACGCGCACCGATCTGATCGGCGTCAACAGTCTGTACGGTGCGGAACAGGAGAAGGTGTTCCTCGCTCCGCAGCTCAGCGAGGTGCGGCTGCGAGTAGCCGTGCGTGCGGAAAAGAAAGAGGACGCGGAGGTCATTGGCCGGGAGATCGAGGCGCTGTATGTCAATGGTCCGGCCGGAGGCGGCGGCGCCCGCAGCAGCGTGGAGTCGGTGCTCTCCATCGCCTCAGTGCTTATCCCGGAGGAAGACGTTCACCCCACGGTCTGCTGGGAAAGGGGTGAGTGAATATGCGTGTATACGACATCGCGCACTCCCGCACGGGAGACAAGGGCAACATCTCCACTATTTCCGCCTGTGCTTACCGCCAGGAGGATTATGCCGTTCTGGCAGAGAAACTGACGGCGGAGAAGGTCATGGAGCAGTTCGCTCCGCTGGGCGTGACCCATGTGGACCGGTATGAGATTCCGACACTGTACGCGCTGAATTTTGTGATCTTCGGCAGTCTCGGCGGCGGCGTGACCCGCACTCTGGCGCTGGACAAGCACGGTAAGTCCCTGTGCGGCCTGCTGCTGGAAATCGAACTGTAATCCCTTTTTGCCCATCAATGAGAGGTATCCTTATTACATCAAAAAATATTAGGAGGAGAAAACTATGGCAGCGATTTATGCATTGACGATCTGCCTTGTGCTGTATGCTATCGGCGATATCGTCTCCGTCAAGACAAAAGGACTTCTTTCTTTGGTATTTGTTTTGTGCGTCGTGATGCTCATCGGCTTCTGGTGCGGCCTGCCCACGGATATCGTGACCACCGCCGGCATCGCGCCCCTGGGCAAGGTCAGCGCCAGTCTGCTGGTCGTCGGTGTCGGCACCACTATGAACACGAAGGAACTGATTCGCCAGTGGAAAACGGTCATCGCCAGCTTCTGCTGCTGCGCCGCGGGCGTGCTGCTCATCGTATTTGTGGGACGGTTCATCATCGGCACGGATGCCGCCATTGCCGGCGCTCCTATCTTCGCCGGTGCGTCCGTAGCGCTGATGATCGTCAACGAGGCGCTGGAAAACGTCGGGCTGACTGATACACTGGGCGTGGTGGTGATCCTGATTTTCGCGTTGCAGAAGTTCATCGGTGTGCCCCTGTGTTCCTTCTGCCTGAACCGTGAGGCCCGGGCTTTCCTGAAGGATCGGGAAAAGATGCAGAAGTACCTGGCTGTCACGACGGAGGATGCCGCCAGCGAGAAAAAGCGTCCGCTGTCCTTCTTCAGCAAGACCAATAAACCCGTTTACAACTTCACCAAGGTGGCGCTGGTGGCCAGCCTCAGTACGGCGCTGTCCGCGCTGACGCAGGACAAGATCAACGTGTACATCATCTGTCTGGTGATGGGCGTGTTGTTCACGGAGCTGGGCTTCCTGCCCCGCAACGCGCTGTCTAAGCTCGATTCCTATTTCCTGCTGCTGTTCTCCATCCTGATGACCATTTTCTCTTCCCTGGCAAAGGTCACGCCCCAGACACTGGTGCAGTCCTTCATCCCCGTGCTGGTAGTCCTGCTGCTGGGTGCCGCCGGTGTGGTGGTGTTCGCGTTCCTGCTGTCCAAGGTGCTGAAGCAGAGCACCTGGCTGAACATCGCGTTGGGCATCACCTGCACTTTCGGCTTCCCCACCACAGTGATGCTGTCTGAGGAGATCGCCAATGGCGTGGGTACGACGGATGAGGAAAAGGCCGCACTGCGCAACTATTTGCTGCCGCAGATGACGGTGGCCGGTTTCATCACCGTAACCATCGGTTCCGTGATCCTTGCCGGTATCATTGTTCCCATGCTGGGGTGATCGCGGGTAACAGGAGGTACTTATGAGCACGAATGTATTGTGTGGGCTGGAGCCGCAAAGCGTATTTTCCTATTTTGAGCAGTTGACCCGCATTCCGCGGGGCAGCGGCAATGAAAAAGCGGTCAGCGATTACATCATTGCCTACGCGGAGCAGCACGGCTACCGTTGGGAGCGTGACGAAGCCAACAACGTAAAGCTGTACGCCCCGGCAACGCCTGGCTATGAAAATCGCAAGAGCATCGTACTACAGGCGCATCTGGATATGGTGTGCGCCAAGGATCCGGATGTGGCGTTTGACTTTAAGACGCAGCCCATCGACATCTATGTGGAGGACGGCTTCGTAAAGGCTCACGGCACCACGCTGGGCGCGGATGACGGCGCCGGTGTGGCCATGATCTTGGCGCTGCTGGACGACAGGACGCTTCCGCATCCGCCGGTGCAGGCGATTTTCACCACCGGTGAGGAGATCCTGTTCGTGGGCGCAGAGGCGATGGATGCCCATTGGCTGGACGGCGACTATTACATCGGACTGGATTACTCCAACAACAAGAAGATCCTGGTCTCCGCCGCGGGTGTCAGCGTGCTGCAGTGTACGCTGACGCTGGAGCGGACACCGGTGCCTGTGGGCTGGACGGCATTTGACGTGACTATCAGCGGCATGCAGGGCGGACACAGCGGGAATACCATCCACATGGATCGCGGCAACGCCGTCAAAGTCATGGAGGAGATTCTGGCGGGATTGCCTGCCGGACTGGCAAGCCTTGCTGACATCTCGGCAGGCGCGCTGATCAATATCATCCCGGCGCACGCGGAGGCGGTCGTGGTGTGCCCGCCGGAGCACGCGGATACCGTCCGGACAGCGCTGGATGCGCGTATTGCCCTTTTGAAAGAGGTATACCGTCACACTGAGCCGCAGCTTACTGTCACAGTGAGCCAGCGATCCGCCGGGGACGGCATGACGGCGCTGACACCGGCGTGTGCGGAGAAGCTGCTGCGCTTTGTCCGGCTGTGCTATGTGGGCGCATGGCGCATGGCGGACGATACCTACTCCCGGGCGGAGTGCTCTGCCAATCCGGCGATACTGCGTCTGGAACAGACCGAGGCAAAATTTACTCTTTCTGCCCGCAGCAATTCCGAATATCTGCACGATCAGATTATTGCCCATCAGTCGGAGCTGGCTGCCCTGTGCGGCTGGAAGGCTGAACTGGAGAGCCGCGCAGGCGCCTGGGAGTACAACGCGGCGTCTCAGCTGCTGCCGCAGGTCATTCCCATCTTCCGGGAGGTCACCGGACGCGAGCCGGAGATTGCGCAGATCCATGCCGGTGTAGAGGGCGGCGTTTTCGACACCAAGGCCCGTGAGATCGGGCGCAGGCTGGATATGGTGAATCTTGGCGTCATGAATTACGATGTCCATACCCCGCGGGAGCGGATGGAGATCGACTCCGTGAAGCCGCTGTATGAAATGCTGCGGCAGATCCTGATGACGGTGGAGTAAGCACACGAACGGACTCCGCTTTTCGAACTTTTTGTCGAAAAGCGGAGTCCTTCTTATATACTTCTCGGCGGGCAGGAACTCATTCGCTGTACTTTGCTGTACTTGGAACAAAGATAATAACTGGGAGAGGCCGCAATAGGAAGGAAGGAGAATATGCTGACTCGTGACCACGCCCTGCTTTTTCATCTGTTGTTAGGTATTGCACTTTTTGTCTATATGCAGTATAATTGAGCGATAAAAATGGCTTAATTCAAACGTTTTTTCGGGTGGGAAGCAGCAATATGCCAGATCGATGAACTTGCATATTGCTGCATGCCATAGTGGCAGAAAGACATGACGCGGATTCACTATACTTTTGAACACGACCAACATGCCCGACAGAAGCATACTTTGGCATCCGTTGGACAAAAAACACAGGAGCGGAAAATGGATAAACGACTTTTGCTGGCCAGCCCGCATATGTCGGATGAGGGCTATGAACTGGAGTACATTAACGACGCATTTCGGAAGAACTGGATCGCGCCGCTGGGCGAGAATGTTAACGAATTTGAAAAAGCGATGGGTACCTACATGGGCAAGGGCTATCCTGTCGCTCTGTCTGCCGGCACGGCGGCGCTGCATCTGGCGATGATCCTCGCGGGCGTGAAGCGCGGCGATGCGGTGTTCTGCCAGAGCCTGACCTTCTCCGCTTCGGCCAACCCTGTCGTCTACTGCGGCGCGAAGCCGGTGTTCATCGACTCCGAGCAAGAGACATGGAATATGGATCCCGCTGCGCTTCACCATGCCTTTGAACGATACGGCACGCCCAAGGCCGTGGTCGCGGTACATCTATACGGCAACCCAGCCAAACTGGATGAAATCATCGCCATCTGCCGTGAGCACAATGTTCCTTTGATCGAAGATGCTGCTGAAGCGCTGGGTTCTACATACAACGGCCAGAAGTGCGGCACCTTTGGCGACTTTGGCGCGCTTTCCTTCAACGGCAACAAGATCATCACTACCTCCGGCGGCGGGATGCTGCTGTGCCAGACGGAAGAGGAAGCCAAGCATGCCCTGAAGCTGGCAACGCAGGCCCGCGAAAACGCGCCGTGGTACCAGCACGAGGAGATCGGCTACAACTACCGCATGAGCAATATCTCCGCCGGTATAGGCCGCGGCCAGATGAAGGTGCTGCCGCTGCGCGTGGAGCAGAAGCGGGCTATCTTTGCCCGCTACTCCGAAAATCTGAAAGACCTGCCGTTGACCATGCAGCCGAAGCTGGACTGCGCGGAATCGAACCGCTGGCTGTCTGTCGCTTTGCTGGACGAGGGCTGCGGCGTGACGCCCGGCGAGATGCTGGCAAAGCTGAACGAGGCTGGCATTGAGGGGCGCTACCTCTGGAAGCCCATGCATTTGCAGCCGGTCTTTGCGGATTACCCCTTTGTCAGCGTCAGCGAAAAGACGGTGTGCGACGATCTGTTTGCCCGCGGCGTATGTCTGCCCAGCGACACGAAAATGAGCATGGACGACGTTGACCGCGTATGCGAGGTCATCCGGGGGATGTTCTGATGCGGCACAAGGCTGGATTTTACGAGAAGTTCGTCAAGCGATTCCTTGACATTTTTCTCTCCGGAATGGCGCTGATCATTCTGTCTCCGATACTTTTCGTGACGGCAATATTGGTGCGCGTGAAGCTGGGCAGTCCTGTGATCTTCTGCCAGGAGCGTCCGGGAAAAGATGAAAAGATTTTTAAACTCCATAAGTTCCGCAGTATGAGCGATGCACGGGATGAAAACGGCAACCTGCTGCCAGACGAAATCCGGTTAGGGAAGTTTGGCCGCAATTTGAGAGCAACAAGCCTGGATGAGCTGCCGGAGCTGTGGGATATTTTCCGCGGCAAGATGAGCATCGTGGGGCCGAGACCGCTGCTGGTAAAGTACCTGCCGCTGTATAACGACGAGCAGCATCGCCGCCACGATGTACGCCCCGGCCTTACCGGCTGGGCGCAGGTGCATGGCCGTAATCTCGCGTCATGGGAAGAAAAGTTTGTCTATGATGTGGACTATGTAGACCATATCAGCTTTGCACTGGACGTGAAGATCATCTTTATGACGGTCCGCTGTGTTTTGGCCCGCGAGGGGATCAGCGCAGAAGGCAGCGCAACAATGGAAGATTTCGTTGGAAACAGACTGGAATAAATGTCTGGATGTAAGCATGGGGTGTTTTATGGAAGATATTATACTCATTGGTGGCGGCCAGCATTGTGGCGTTGTTATGTACAATGTCGAATCACAAAGGAGATACCATGTAATCGGTGTGTTGGATGGCGATGCGGCCAAAAAGGGAACGATTTCTCATGGTGTCGAAATTTTGGGGGACTATTCTCCTGCTAAGTTAGATGCAATACAAAGGCAATACAAAACGAATAAATTCTTTATTGCTTTCGGTGCAATGAAATATCGCAGGAATACATTTAGATATATGATTAATCGGGGTTGGGAACCCGTTAATATTATTCATCCCAATGCAGTCATTTCACCCCACGCGAAAATAGGCAAAGGTGTTTTGATAGAATGCGGTTGCTTGATTACGCCGAATCCTGTTATTGGCGACAACGTGGTGGTTAATACCGGCTCACAAGTGAACCATGATAATGTTATAGGCGACCATGTTTATATCGCCTCGGGAGTAGTGTTGTCCGGCGGTGTTAGCATTGGCGAAAATACTCTGCTGGATGACGGTGTAGTTGTTACTCTTGGGAAGCGAGTTGGAGAAAATTGCTTAATAGGCGCTGGTGCTATTGTTACAAAGGATATTCCCTCCAATAAAGTGGCCTACGGAAATCCCTGCCGATTTATTCGAGATAACAAATGAAAAAGCGAATTGCAATACTGGCCAATCACAGCGGCGGCCTTTACGATTTCCGCAAGGACTTGATCTCAGAACTGAAAAAACACGCGAATGTTACGGTTGCTGTCCCACATAACGATCGCTGGGAGGAACTTCATAAGTTGGTGGACGAGGTGATTGAACTTCCCGTTGACCGCCGAGGAATGAACCCCATCCATGACAGCAAACTCTTCCGGCAGTACAGGGCCATGCTGAAAGAGGTCAAGCCGGATTTGGTTCTGACATACACCATCAAGCCCAATATCTACGGCGGCCTTGCCTGCCGGATGGCGCACGTTCCCTATGCCGTGAACATCACGGGACTTGGCAGCGCCATCGAAAACGGCGGCTGGCTCAAGAAGTTTGTGCTGGCGCTCTACAAACCGGCGTTGCAGGGCGCAAGGGGCGTGTTCTTTGAGAATGCGGGGAACCGGGATACCCTTGCCGCCACTGGCGTTGTGCCGAAGGGGCGCGACGTGGTGCTGAGCGGTGCAGGCGTCAATTTAGAAGATTATCCCTATCAGCCCTACCCGCAGGAGGGGGCGGTGCGCTTTCTTTTTGTGGGTCGCGTCATGCGCGAAAAGGGTGTGGACGAGCTGTTTGCCGCCGCAAAGCGAATGAAGCAGGAATACGGAAACGGCGTGGAGTTTCATATCGTCGGCTCATTTGAAGAGGAATATAAGCCCCTCATGGATAAATTGGAGCAGGCTGGCGTGGTCAAGTATCACGGCTATCAGTCGGATATGAAGCGCTTTTACGCCATGGCGAGCTGCGTCGTGCTGCCATCGTACCATGAGGGCATGTCCAATGTTCTATTGGAGGGTGCCGCCACTGGCCGTGCCCTCATCACCAGCGATATCCCCGGCTGCCGCGAGGCGGTGGAGGACGGTGCCAGCGGATATCTGTGCCCGACAAAGGATGCAGACGCGCTTTGCGACGCGATGCGGCGCTTTGCAGAGCTGCCGGAGGATCGGCAGGCTGAAATGGGTCGCCGCGGTCGGACGCGGATGGAGCAAAAATTCAGTAAAACCGCCGTTGTGGCGGAGACGATCAAACACTTGGAGATCTGAAATGCGAGAGTTAGTCATCCTCATGCTCATAACGGTTGCACTGGCGTGGTGTGCGGATCATGTTACGATGGGACCGATGAACCATGCCCAACGGCACAGACTGGTTTTCTGCACCCTGCTGATCATCATCCTGCTGGCAGGCTTTGCGGGACTGCGGACACAGTGCAATGACACGGAGGCGTATCGCCACGCTTATGAGCTGATCACAGAAGGCTCGTGGAAAATGACAGACAAGAGTGTAGGCGCGAACCCTCTCTTCAACTGGATCAACTACCAGCTGAAAATATGCGGTGTATCCACACAGAATTTTCTGATGTTCTGGGCTTTCCTGACGGTTGGCTGCTACTTTATTTTTGCGCACAGATATTCTGTAGATTATCCGCTGACGGTTTTCCTGCTGTTTACCACCGGCTGTTATACGTTTGTTTTCGCGGGTATCAAGCAGGCCGCCGCCGTCGGTATTGCAGTCATTGCAGTAACGTTTGCGCTTAAAAGGAAGTGGGTTTTCTTTATAGCGGGCGTCCTGATCGCGTCGCTGATCCACCCTTATTCGCTGATGTATCTGCTGGTGCCGTTCATGGAGTTTCGTCCGTGGACAAAGAGGACCTACTGGATGCTGGCATTTTCCCTTGCGGCGGGATTTTTCCTCCGCCCGCTGCTTGGCATGATCGTCAATATCACAACACGATTGGGAGAGGAATACACGATTTCTGAGTTTACAGGCGAGGGCGTTAATATTTTCCGTGTACTTGTCTGCAATGTGCCGCTGGTGCTGTCATGTATTTACCGCAAGAAGCTGTTCGCAGACAGCTCTGAAACGGAGAACCTCATGGTGAACCTGACCATGCTCAATGGCGCCATTATGTTTGTGGGCCTGTTCGGTACGGCAAATTATTTTGCGCGGCTGGCAAACTATTTCCTGATTTTTCAGTCGCTGTCGCTCCCGTGGATGTTGAAAAAAATCGGCGGCAGAGACGGGAGAATATTGAAAATTTTGATGGTAGCGGGTTATCTTGTGTATTTCTGTTATGAAAATGCGATCAATCGGCCATTTGACCAGGATTTTGCACGACTGAGCTTGTCAGAATACTTAAACTTGGCAGGGAGATAAATGATGACTCCAATTCGCGTTTTACAAGTTGTCACCCACATGGAGCGCGGCGGCCTGGAATCCACGCTCATGAATTATTACCGCCACATTGACCGGGAAAGGGTGCAGTTCGATTTTCTGGTACACCGCCAGGAGCGAGCGGCGTTTGACGATGAAATCGAATCCCTTGGTGGAAAGCTCTATCGTTTGCCCCGGCTGGTGCCTTGGAGCGAAGGCTATTTAGCTGATTTGAATCACTTTTTTGATGAACACCCGGAATACAGAATAGTCCATGTTCATCAGGATTGCCTGAGCTCCGTGATCTTAAAGGCTGCGCAGCAGCACAATATTCCGGTCCGCATCGCCCACAGCCACAACGCAAATCAAGACAGGAATCTAAAATATCCCATCAAGCTCTGGTGTCGACGCAGCATCCCCCGTTGTGCCACACACCTTTTTGCCTGCGGCAAGGATGCTGGGGACTGGATGTTCGGCGGCGCATCGTATCAGATTATCAACAACGCAATTGACACTACTGCATACACCTATGATACAAACAAGCGCGTCGAACTGCGGCGACAGCTTGGTCTTGCGGACGAGCTGGTCATTGGCCATGTCGGTCGCTTTAACCCACAAAAGAATCATCCCTTTCTTTTGGATATCTTTGCCGCACTGCTGAGAAAAGAGCCGAACGCAGTCCTTTTGCTGGTTGGTGGCGGTGAAGATATGGCAAAAATACAGACAAAAGCTCACGCGCTGGGCATTGCAGAACACGTCCGTTTCCTCGGTGTTCGCAGCGACGTTGCAGACTTGATGCAGGCTATGGACGTGTTTGTATTCCCGTCGCTGTATGAGGGCTTGCCAGTCACCATGGTCGAGGCGCAAGCGGCGGGGCTGCCGTGCATTATCTCCGACAAGATTCCTCCCGAGTGCATCTTGACTGAGGGTTTGGTGGATGTCATGCCTTTGTCCGCAAGCCCGGAGACATGGGCGGAGAAGATCCTTGCGAAGCGAGCCATCCCCCGCACTGATCGCCGAGCTGAAATTGCCGCCCATGGCTTCGATATCACTACCGAGGCCGTAAAACTACAGGAGTTTTATTTGAAGGCTTATGAACAAAACTGCTGATCCCCTCCTCACCATCTTCACCCCTGCCTACAATCGCGCACACACCTTGTCGCGCACCTATGAAAGTCTTTGCCGCCAGAGTTGTAAGGATTTTATCTGGCTGATCGTGGACGACGGCTCTGCGGACAACACCGTCGAGTTGGTGCGCGATTGGCAAAGCCGCGACAACGGGTTTACAATTCAATACATCTATAAGGAAAATGGCGGAATGCACACGGCTCACAATGCGGCCTACGCCAATATCCACACGGAACTGAACACCTGCATTGATTCCGACGACATGCTGGCAGTTGGCGCGGTGGAGAAGATCCTGCGCAAATGGGCCGAGGTCAAGGACAAGGGCTATGCCGGCATCGTTGGCCTTGATGCCGACTTTGAAGGAAAAATTATCGGCAAGGATTTCCCTGCTGCTGTGACAGAAACAACGCTCTCCGGTTACTATGCTGCGGGCGGCACCGGCGACAAGAAGCTGGTCTACCGCACGGATATCATCAATGCATATCCGCAGTATCCCGTGTTTGAAGGCGAAAAATATGTCAGTCTGGCCTATAAATATCTATTGATAGACCAAGACTACAAACTGGCCGTGCTGAATGAGGTGCTTTGCAATGTAGAATACCAGCCCGATGGTTCCAGCAATAACATGTTGCGGCAGTATCTCAAAAATCCGCAGGGTTTTGCTTTCTGGCGCGTGGTGAAGATGCAGCATCCGGAGTCCTTTAAGCGCTTGCTGCTGGACTGTATCCACTACTGCTCCAGCAGCCAGATCGCGGGAAACCGGAACTATATCAAGGAATCGCCCCGCAAACTGCTGACGGTGCTGTGTACACCGGCTGGGTGGGCGCTGACAGGGTATATCAGGAGAAAGGCTCGATGAAACCATCTATTCTCATCTTCTCCCAGGCCATGGAGCTTGGGGGCGTGGAGCGCAGCCTGCTGGGGTTGCTGGATTCTATCGACTATGACCGCTATGACGTTGACCTTTTCCTGATGCGGCACAGCGGCGAGCTGATGCCATATCTGAATCCCAAGGCAAATCTGCTGCCGGAGATTCCGCAGTATGCATCACTGGCCGTGCCGATGGCGTCGCTTATCAAAAGCGGTCAATTCGGCGTACTTTGTGGGCGGCTGCAAGGAAAGCTTGCGGCGCGGCGTTTTGACAAGCAGCATCCCGACGAGAAGCCCTCCGTTGCAGCGCTGACGTATAGCCACAAGTACACGCTGCGCTCTATGCCGCAGATTTCCGACAAAACCTATGATCTTGCCATCAGTTTTCTGACGCCGCACTACTTTGCACGGGAACGGGCGAGGGCAAAGAAATACGCAGCGTGGATTCACACGGACTACACGGCGCTGACCTTCGACCGCTCGACGGAGCTTGCCATGTGGAGTAAGTATGATGCCATTTGCGGTGTGTCTGAACAAGCCTCTAAGAGTTTTCAAACGGCCTTTCCGGAACTGGCAGGAAAGGTGCGGACGATTGAAAATATCCTGCCAAAAGAGTTGATCTGCAAGCAGACGGAAGAACCACAGACCGATATGTCATCAGACGGAAGCGTGTTGATTCTCTCTGTTGGCCGCTTCTGCGACGCCAAAAACTTCGACAATGTGCCGGATATCTGCCGCCGCCTGGTGGCGGACGGCCTTGACGTAACGTGGTATCTCATCGGCTATGGCGGCGATGAGCCGCTGATCCGCCAGAAAATTGCCGAAGCCGGTATGCAGGATCGCGTCATCATCCTCGGCAAGAAAGACAACCCCTACCCCTATATGCGCGCCTGCGGCCTGTATGCGCAGCCCTCCCGCTATGAGGGCAAGGCCGTCACCGTGCGGGAGGCGCAGCTTCTTGGAAAGCCTGTCGTCATCACGGACTACGCTACCTCCGGCAGCCAGCTGGAGGACGGTGTGGATGGCCTGATCGTCCCCATGGACAATGCGGGCTGCGCCGCCGGAATTGCCGCGCTGCTGCGCGACCCTGCCCGGATGCAGCGGCTGTCGGAGAACTGCGCAAAGCGAGACTATACGAACGGCGCGGAGGTCGAGAAGATCTATGCGCTGATGGAGGGGTGACCCATGATCCCGAAAATCGTTCATTACTGCTGGTTTGGCCGCGGTGAAAAGCCGGAGCTTGCCAAGAAGTGCATCGCCAGCTGGAAGAAGTTCTGCCCGGATTTTGAGATCCGCGAGTGGAACGAGGGCAACTGCGATTACCTCACCATGCCCTTCATGGCGGAGGCGTATGCCGCGAAAAAATACGCCTTCGTGTCCGACGTCATGCGCCTTGTCGTGCTGGAGCAGTACGGCGGCGTGTACTTCGACACCGATGTGGAGGTTGTGCGGGATATTTCTCCATTGCTGAATGACGAGGGATTTATTGGATTTGAAAATAACCGGTTTGTCAACAGCGGGCAGGTTATGGCGGCCGTGCCGCATCAGCCCATTGTGCAGGCCATGATCGATGAATATAAAAAGCTGCACTATATGCAGCCAGATAGCAGCGTTATGCCGGTAGGGTGTCCGCGCCTGAACAGCGATGTGTTGGAACGCTTTGGACTTATCCGTAATGGGCAGGAACAGATCGTCGCAGGTATCCACGTCTATCCGGATGATTACTTCAACCCCATGGACAGTACAACTGGGAAACTGACGAAAACAGAGAATACATACTCGATCCACTGGTACTCCATGAGTTGGCTTCCGAAACGCACACAGATGAAGGCAAAGTTGGGGCGGATTGTGAGAAGGATTATGGAAAAAGGCAAGCCATGAAAATTTGTACAATTACTTGCCACGACGTATACAATGTCGGTGCATCCTTACAGGCTTACGCCCTGCAAACCTATTTGAAGTTGCTGGGGCATGATGTGAAGATCATCGACTATAAACCGGATTATCTATCGAAGCATTACCGGCTGGATATCGTCGGAAACCCCAAATACGACAAGCCTTTTCTGAAACAGGCGTACCTGCTGGCGAAGCTTCCGGGCAGATTACATATGCTGCCGCGCAAAAGGGCGTTTGACAGCTTTACGGCCAAGTACCTTGATCTCACAAAACGATACACCTCCAACGAGGAACTGAAAAAGGAGCCGCCGGAGGCGGATGCGTTTCTCGCTGGAAGCGACCAGATCTGGAATCCGCTGTTTCCCAACGGGAAAGATCCGGCCTTCTATCTGGATTTTGCGCTGCATGGCATTCGCGCATCCTACGCGGCCAGCTTTGCGGTGGACGAGTTCCCGCAGGAGCTGCGGGAGGTGACGGCGCAGTATCTCAAACGTTTTGACCATATTGCTGTGCGCGAAAAGTCCGGTCTTTCTGTACTAAAGACGCTGGGGATCACAAACGCTGTAACCGTCCTTGATCCGGTATTCCTGCTTGACCGGGCACAGTGGGAGGCGATGGCTGAGAAGCCGGAGCGCTGCGAGAAACCATATCTGCTGGTATATGACTTTGATAATAGCCCTGCTGTCCGCAAGTTGGCGGGGAGAATTGCGGCGGAACGAGGCTTGCATATCTACTCGGTCTTCAAGATTCCGTATGCCGAGCGCTGCTTCTCACTCTGCGGACCGGAGAATTTCCTTGGATTGGTACAGGGCGCAGACTTTGTCCTGTCCAACTCCTTCCATGCAACGGCATTTTCGGTGATATTCGAGAGGGAATTCGCCGTCGTGGAGCGCACGGAGAAAATCAATACGCGGATGCGCGACTTTACCACTATGCTGGGGCTATCTGACCACATGGTAACAACGGAGACGGAGATCCCGGCTGGCACGGACTGGACAGCCGTGCGCCGCTGCCTGAAAGATGAGATCGACCACGCAAAAGCATATATAGACGAAGTGCTGAGGGATGTGGAGAGATGATTGATAAGGTTTCGGTTCAAGAATGTGCGATCTGCGGCGCTTGCATAAATGCTTGCCCGGTAGATGCGATCAGCTTGGACAAGGTTCATCTGGATTTTAGATATCCTCAGATCAATGGAAACATTTGCATTCATTGCAACCAATGTGAAAAGGCCTGTCCAATTTTGGGGAACAAAGGAAAACCTGATGAGGGGTATCCTGTAGCCTTTGCAGCCAAAAGCGAGAATGACCCTATGCGGATGCGCAGCAGCTCGGGCGGCGTTTTTTATGAGCTTGCCGATCAAATGCTCCGCGATGGCGGATATGTATGCGGCGCAGTGTTTGATGACGAGTTCCATGTCAAACACATCCTTTCCGATGCCAAGGAAGATATGCTGCGGATGATGGGCTCCAAGTATGCCCAAAGCGATGTGGGGTATTGCTATCGGGAAGTCAAAGATGTGCTGGAAAAGGGATGTAAGGTTTTATTCAGCGGGTGCCCCTGCCAGGTCGCGGGACTGCGCACATTTCTTGGAAAAGAGTATCCGAATCTGGTTCTTGTGGAGTTGATCTGCCATGGGATTCCCAGCGACCATATGCTGCAAACGTATATTGGTATGCAGGAAAGGAAATATGGCGCGAGGCTTACAAGGATGGAGTTTCGTAACAAGAAGAAGGGTTGGCATAATAGCTCTGTGAGAATGGAGTTTGCAAATGGAAAAGTCCATTCGGAACCCATGACGTTTGATACATATATGCAAGGCTATTTTCGGGGCGTGACCCTAAAAGAAAGCTGTTTTTCTTGCCAGTTTCGGGCTTTTAAAAGTGGCAGCGACCTGACAATTGGCGACCTTTGGGGTGCAGAGATTTCGATACCGGATATGGATGACAACAATGGCCTTTCGGCGGTCATTGTAAATTCAGAAAAAGGAACTCTCTTTTTGAACAGAAGCGAGATTGTTCGTCGCCAGTTTGAAATTGATAAAATCCTGAAATACAATCAAAGTTTGCTTACATCTTTTGATGAAGGGGCGCAGAGAGCTGCGTTTTATGCCTATACAGAGAGGTGTGATTTAGAAAGAGCAATTGAGACTTTTTTTCAGGAGACGCTGCTGCAAAAGGCAAAGCGCAAATTCAGGTTTTTCTTGCGCCATGCTTGGTATACCCTGCAAGGAAAAGAAAAGCCGCTTTATTAGGAAATTTGGAGATTGACTCAATGGGAAACAGCCGTTTGAAGAATTCTGCACTTAACTTGGCAACGGGCTTGCTGGGAAGAATGCTCACAATTATTCTTAATTTTGCGGTTAGAACTATTTTCATTCACTGCTTGGATGAAGCCTACCTTAGTGTGAATGGATTATACAGTAACATTCTGACGGTTCTTTCCCTTGCGGAATTAGGCTTTGGCTCAGCGATGGTTTATCACATGTACGAGCCAATGGCTAAAAAGAATTATCAGAAAGTTGCGGAGCTTCTTTATTTCTATAAAAAAGCGTACTTTGCGGTGGGTATGGCAATTGTGGGGATAGGCGTTTGTATTATCCCTTTCATGGATGTCATTATCAAGGATAAGCCAGATGTCCCATGGCTAACACTGTACTATATAATTTTCCTTTTGAACTCCGGTTTGTCATATTGCTTTGCGGCCTGCAAGGGGACACTTTTTTTAGCAGATCAAAAAGAATATGTGCAAACGAATGCTCGGAATACCATTGCGATTATTCAAACGGCACTGCAAGTTTTATTGCTCCTGCTGTTTAGAGCCTACTTGAGTTATCTTCTAATTCAACTTGCGGGAACGCTTTGTGTCAATGCCTATGTAGCACATTTGGCAGAAAGACAATATCCGGAAATATCGAAATATAAGGATGATAGGTTGAATGGAGGTGAAAAACGGCAGCTATTGAAAGATACAGGTGCCCTTTTTCTGACAAAAGTCGGTCATGTTGCGCTGAATGGAACGGATAACATTATCATTTCTGCCGTTGTCGGCGTTTTATGGGTCGGGCGGCTGTCAAACTATACGCTCATATGCGATTCCGTAACCAGTGTGCTTTGCCAGATCACAGCAGCCATTACGGGAAGCCTCGGAAATTTTTTCGCAACGGAAGATAAACATGCGGGCTATGCACTATTCAAGAAAGTTGAATTCCTGAATTTTTGGTTGTATGGGTTCAGCTTTATTGCGCTGGTTACATTATTAGATCCGTTTGTACAGATATGGGCTGGCGAGCGCTTTGTACTGGGGCTTCCCATATCGATTGCCATTGCGATCAATTTCTTCGTGGCAGGTTACATGAATACGCTTTGGGTGTTCCGCTCGACCATAGGGTTATTTAAGCAAGGAAAGTTTCGGCCAATTTTGGTGGCGATTCTAAATATTATTCTTTCAATCTTTCTCGGAAAGCTATGGGGAGTCTTTGGCGTTCTGTTCGCCACATTTTTATCGCGAGCAGCGATCAGCCTGTGGTATGATCCGCTTATTCTCCATAGGTATGGGTTTGAAGTCTCATGTAAGCCTTTCTTTGCCCGTTATTTCAGGAGAGTTCTCCTGCTCACAACTATTTTGATTGTCATGCTGACGATCCGATATGTAGTTCTATCTTCTGCAACAACGGTTTTGCGTTTTGCAGTCATGACAATGTTCACGGCGATTGTACCGAATGCCATATTTTGGCTGGCATATCACCGTTGTGAAGAATATGCCTACTTCCGCAGCATTGTAAAAGACCGCGTAATTGCACCAATCCGAGGAAAATTGCATTGATGCTTCACTGCATCTATAGTCGTTCATTTATCAACGTTATCACCTTTATGGTGCTGGCTCTTGCTGCTTGGGGCGCGATGCCTGCCTTCGTGGGAGCGAGACGCTGGCGGTGGGGGAACCTTGCGCTGATGCTCCTGATGACCGTCTTATCGTGGGTCAATTCTGCAACGGCCTCCATCAGTTTCTTTTCATTTTCCGGGTCCACATTGGCTGTCTCCTCATCCAGAATGACGATGGGCACGTCTTTCATAATGGCCCGCGCAATGGACACGGTGAAAGACTCCGTTTTGAATGGAATATGGCTGAACGTCGCAGAGCCGGTGCTCACTGAGCAGCAGCGTTTTGCCCTGCGTTTTCAGCGCCAGCAGGATCTCTTTTAACGCCTGCGTGGCGGCGAAGTCGAGATTTGCCGTTGGCTCGTCAAGGAGAAAAATATCTGTGTCCATGGCCCATGCCGAGAGAATGGAGATGCGCTGTCGCTCGCCGCTGGACAGCGCATAAACGCTGCGGTCCTTCAGCCGTTCCAGATGGCCATAAGAAACGGACGGATGGACCGTCCGAATCAACTTTTCGGATTTATTGCAAGGTATCGCATAGCTGCCGCCAGCCGGCGTTGGTAAAATCAAGGACCGCCTGTAAGCAGGTAAGCATTCTGCTTTCCTCCATATGCCGATCCAGCAGCTGGCGGAAGTACCAGAACTGAGAGCCCATCAAAAGACGGATCGCATCGGCATTTGGCGCTTTCCCATAGATATGCGAAAAGAATTCCACCGTTTGTTCCGCCTTACGATCCATCAGCTCATGCAGCGCTGCCTCGATCGAACTGCCATCACCGCCTGAATTCCCCGGAAGAATGCGCCAAGATGAGTAACGCTGCGAATCCCTATGGCGATGGTTTCGCCTGCAAGAGAATTGCCGATATTCTGACCGGGTGAACGCATTATGACGCGGCATGTTTACGCAATACTTACCGACAAAAGCTCCGGTTCCTGGCGCTGCTGGACGACGGCATGATGCGCATGCGGATCGTGCGGCTGACGTTTCCCTCCAGGCATCGGAGATACGCAGAAAAGGACGCCCTCCGAGATCTCGGAGGGCGTCCTTTTTCTGTCTGGAACAGGGAGCCTTAGCCTGCCAGCGCCTTTCCCATCTCACGGCAGGCGGCCAGAGCGGTGTCGTCCGGCGTCTCGCAGCAGGTGACGCTCTCGCAGGTCAGGGAGATACCGGCATTGCTGCAGTCACTCTCCCAGTCGCGCATCCACTGGCCGTCGCCCCAGCCGAAGGAGCCGAACAGCGCCACGCGCTTGCCGCTGAGCATGTTCTTGCAGGCGTCGAACATGGGCTGGAAGTCCATCTCCTCCAGCACCTCGGAGCCCATGGCGGGGCAGCCGAAGGCGATGGCGCCGTAGCCGCCCAGCTCGCCGGCCTGTACCTGATCGGGCGTCAGCATGGTGACCTCCGCGCCGGCCTCCTTCATGCCCTCTGCCACAGCGTTTGCCATGGCCTCCGTATTGCCGGTGCCGCTCCAGTAAATAACAGCAGTCTTCATAGTATCAGATTCCTTTCTTCTATTTGGCTCCGACCGTCACCGCAGACGGCATGTTCCCGCGCCGCCTGCCGCGGTGGACGTCAGACCTGTGATATGTGGGTGTTCTATGTCCACAGCAAAGTTAGACTACTCTAACCGCCATGGGAGAAAAAACCGCTCACGTGGCGGTTAAAGTAATCTAACTGCATGGTAGCATAGTTACGCCGCATTGTCAATAGGAAAGTCTGCGCCTTTTTCCTCGACTTCCGCACCGCCCCGCAGACTGGCCCCGCACCGCAGGACTATGCACCTCGCATAGTCCTGCGGCGCCGCTATTTTTCGTGTCAGAAGCGGGGGAGAGGAGGATAAAAACGTTTTCAGGTAGAACACTACAAATTAGCGGATTACCGCACATCTCTTGACTTTCTTGGTGAAAAGTGATACGATAACCTCGACTTTTTGCGGGCTGCGGAGGCAGTCTGCAACGCCAAAATTTCTATGACCAACGGAGTACACATGCTGAAAAAATATACACGCTACCGCTTCCTGTTCGAGGAGCTGGTGAAGCGGGACTTTAAGAAAAAATACAAGCGGACGGTGCTGGGCATGCTGTGGAGCGTGCTGTCGCCCCTTCTGATGCTGCTGGTGATGCGCCTGGTGTTCACCCACTTCTTCGGCCGCCACATCGAGCACTACACCACGTTCCTGTTCTGCGGCAACCTGGTGTACACCTACTTCAACGAATCCACGTCCCAGGGCATGATGTCCCTGATGGGCAACGCATCCATCTTCACCAAGGTCAACGTGCCCAAGTACCTGTTCCTGTTCTCCAAGAACGTGCAGACGCTGATCAACTTCGGCATCACGCTGTGCGTGTTTTTTGTGTTCTGCATCATCGACAACATCACGTTCACCTGGAAGCTGATATTGCTGGTGTACCCCATCGTACTGCTGCTGCTGTTCAACATCGGCGTGGGGCTGATCTTATCGGCGCTGTTTGTGTTCTTCCGCGACATCCAGTATCTGTGGACCGTGTTCCTGCAGCTGCTGATGTATATGTCCGCCATCTTCTACTCCATCGACACCTACGAGCCTATGATCCGGAACCTGTTCCTGCTGAACCCCATCTACCTCTTTATCCGCTATTTCCGGAAGATCGTCATCGATGCCACCATCCCCAGCGTGTGGTTCCATCTGCTGATGCTGGCGGACGTGGTCATCGTGCTGGGGCTGGGCTGCCTGATCTACAAAAAGTACAACACCAAGTTTTTGTATTACGTGTAACGGGGGCAATATGAGCATTCTGGAAGTAAATCATGTGTCGATCCGCTACATGACCGGCGATTTCAAGGACATCGGCCTGAAGGAGTACGTGATGCGCAAGCTCAAGGGCAACTATCACGTCAACGAGTTCTGGGCCGACCGCGACATCACATTTTCTCTGGACAAGGGGGAGATGATGGGCATCATCGGCACCAACGGCGCGGGAAAATCCACCCTGCTGAAGGCTGTCTCCGGCATCATGGAGCCCACGGAGGGCTACATCCGCCGCGACGGCGAGGTGGCCGCCCTGCTGGAGCTGGCCAGCGGCTTCGACGGCGAGCTGACCGTGCGGGAGAACGCCTATCTCCGCGGCGCCATGCTGGGTTACAGCCGCAAATTCATGGACGAGACGTATGACAGCATCATCGAGTTCGCGGAGCTCAAGAGCTTTGAGGATCGGCCCTTCAAGCAGCTGTCCTCCGGCATGAAGTCCCGCCTGGCGTTTTCCATCGCCAGCCTGGTCCAGCCGGACATCCTGATTCTGGACGAGGTACTCTCCGTGGGCGACGGCGCGTTCCGCAAAAAGAGCGAGGCCAAGATGCGGGAGATCATCCACGGCGGCGCCGCCACCATCCTGGTCTCCCACTCCCTGTCCCAGGTGCGGGAGATGTGCAGCAAAGTGCTGTGGCTCCACAAGGGCCGCCAGATCGATTTCGGCGATACTGCCCCCATCTGCGACCGGTATCAGGCGTATCTGGAGGGCGAGCTGACCTTATAAACGGAAAGGGGAGAGCGGCGGGTGAAACGGATATGCTGCTTCTGCGAGAGCTGGGAGTCCGGCGGCATCGAGTCGTTTCTGGCCAGCGTCTATACCCACGCAGACCTGTCGGAGCTGGAGATCGACATTGTGACCTCCAAGCTGCTGGACAGCGTGTTTACCGCGCGGCTGGAGAAGCTGGGCATCCGGTTTTACCAGCTGTCCGGCAGCCAGCGCCGCCTTCTGACGAACCACGCCATGTTCCGCCGCCTGCTGCGGGAGCGGCACTACGATGTGCTGCACATCAACGCGTTTCAGAGCCTTTCTCTATATTACGCCAAGCTGGCGATGCAGGCCGGTGTGCCGGTCCGCATCGCCCACAGCCATAACACCGCCCTGCGGAAAAGCCCGCTGCGCTGGGCGAAGATGCTGCTCCACCGCATGGGGCGGCGGTATCTGGGGCGCTATGCCACGGCGCTCTGGGCCTGCTCCCGGAATGCGGCAAGCTTCCTGTTTTCCCAGCGGGACCTGACTGCCAGAGGCTATACATTTATCCCCAACGGCATCGCCCTGTCCCGCTTCCGTTTCGATCCGAAGCAGCGGGAGGCGGCTCGGGCGGAGCTGGGCTGCTCCGACGGCGTGCTCATCGGCAATGTGGGCCGCCTGTGCTATCAGAAAAATCAGGAATTCCTGCTGGACATCCTCCCCGCCATTCTGACGCGGGAGCCTCGTGCCCGCCTGCTGCTGGTAGGGGAGGGCGCGGACGAAGAAAAGCTCCGGTCCCGCGCCGCCGCGCTGAACATCGCGGACCGCGTCATTTTCTACGGCGTGACCGGGGGCGTGGAGCGGCTGCTGTGGGCCATGGACGTGTTCGCGTTCCCCAGCCGGTTCGAGGGATTGGGCATTGTGGCCATCGAGGCCCAGGCCGCGGGCCTGCCGGTGGTATGCTCGGAGCATATTCCCACCGAGGCCCTGCTGTCGCCGGAGACGCGGCAGGTGCCGCTGTCGGACGCCGCCGGATGGGCGGAGGCCCTGCTGACCGCCGCCGCGTCCGGGACAACCAGGGACGGCGGCCCCGAGGTGTGCCAACGGTTCTCCATCGATGCCGTGGCCGCCATGATCGCATCGTACTATAAGGGGGAACAGCCGTGACAGATCAGCCGCTGCTCAGCGTTATCATACCGGTCTACAAGGCGGAGCGCAGCCTGCGCCGCTGTGTCGACAGCCTGCTGTGCCAGTTGTATACCAATCTGGAGATCTGGCTGGTGGACGATGGCTCGCCCGACAGTTCTCCCGCCATCTGCGATGACTACGCTGCCCGCGACCGGCGGGTGCATGTGATACACCAGCCCAATCAGGGCGCCTTCGCCGCCCGCAACGCGGGGCTGGACGCCGCCGGCGGCGCACTTATCGGCTTCGTGGACGCCGACGACTGGCTGGAGCCCAATATGTACGAGACGCTGTACGCCCTGCTGCGGGATACCGCGGCGGATATCGCCCAGTGCGAGATGGTCAACGACGGCGCGTACCAGCAGATGCGCTCCGTCACCTTGGGCGGCCCCGTGACCTACCGGCGGGAGCAGCTGACGGAAGCCATGTTCCGCAACGAGATCAGCCACAATCTGATGAACAAGCTCTACCGCGCTGAAATATGGAAGGGCTTTCACTTCCAAGAGGGCCTGTACCATCTGGACGCGGCCTTTATGTGCCGCCTGCCGGAGCGCTGCGCCCGCCTGAGCCGCACCGATGCGGCCCTGTACCACTACAACACCGACGGCGGCAGCATCACTCGCGGCCGCCGCAATATGGCCCACGTCCGCAGCATGCAGAACCTGTTTGCCGCGTACTCCCAGGCGGCGGAGTCCGCCCACCCCGACGGCGACTTCTTCGTCTGCCGGGAGATCCCCAGCACCGGCCGGCTCCTGCCGGCCTCCCGCGCCATCCCACTGCCGGTGTGCATCCGGCACATCCGCTGCATGCACCGCATCTTTAAGCGCCACTGGCCGGCGGCCAGAACGGCGGAGGGCTACCGCACCTCGCCGCGGGCCAAAAAGCTGCTGTGGCACATCTATGCCTGCGCGCCGGTCACGGCGACGGCGCTGGTGTACCTCCGCGCCCGACGGCAGGAGCACGGCCCGCAGCTGCGGTAACGAACCGGACACTTTTCACGCCGGCCATACGCGCCGGGGAATACTATATAACACAGGGGGACCAGAACATGGAACACACCGTCGAACGATATACCGACTGCTTCGAGACATTCCTGCGGGAGCCCAATGAAGCTACGTACACTCAGGTCTGCGCGGAGCGCTACCGCCGGAAGCAGTCCGGCCAGAGCGTGGACCGCAGGGAGGAGCGCAGCCGCTTTTTCCAGCTGCTGCACGCCTACCAGCGGGAGCAGCACCCGCTGTACCTTCAGGCCATGAGCCGCACCGATGCGCGGCTCACAGGCACCCGGGCATCCGACACCTATGTGGACATCCTGAAGCTGAAGCGCCGCTGCCCTGACGCGGATCTGCCCGCCCTGCGGGAGGCATTTTTCCGCAACTGCGCCTTTCCGGAGATGGTGAAGGAGGACGTATACGTCAACCGTCCCCTCCGCAAGGCCGGCAAGCTCTGCGAAAAGCTGCTGAGTCCCGCCAAAAAGGTCGGAGACTTTGCCTATCACCAGTACTGGTACGGCAAACGCGGCTACTCCTCCGGTACGCTGAAGGCATGGAACAGGCAGAAGAAGGCCGACACGCTGGAGAACCCCTACGCCGAACCGCAGCTGATGCGCTGGGCCCACCGCAACGGCTTCCTCTATGACCGCATCGACCAGTACGGCCTGACCGAGGCCAACTGCGGGGATTTCGTGTCCGACCGCGACTATATTTCTCTGGGCTCCGTCAACAACAGCTATAAGAAGTGGATCGAGGACGTGCCCTCCCTGCGCTACTGCCTTACCGGCGTGACGCAGTACCTGCCGGAGATGTATTACCACGTGCTGCGCCGCGATGACAAGACCGTGATCGTCCGGATGCCGGACTGTCCCGCGGGCTATGCCGGCGGCGATGCCCGAGAGCTGCTGCGCCTGCTGCGGGAGAAGGGCCGCCTGCTGTTCCGCCCCGCCTCCTACCACGCCGGTGCGCCGTTTTTCCGCCTGGCCTATGATGGCGTAAACTATATCATGAACCGCCGTCCCGTGACGGAGGAGGCCCTGCTGTACACCCTGCAGAACCGCCGCCATCACTACGTGCTCATGGAGCTGGTGGACATTCTGGACGCGGAGCAGGCGGTCTGCGGCGCCGACATGACGGAGCTGCGCGCCGTCATCCTCAACGAGCAGCTGACGGACCCCCGGATCGTGGACCTGCGCATCGTCTACCGCGATGGCGATACGGTGCAGGCAGACCCCGTCACCGGTGTGTTCGACGACGACAAGCAGCTGCCCCTGTGGCAGTCGGTGTCCGCCCAGATACGGGAGTTTTGCCTGTTCATGCCCCAGCTGGAGTACTACTCCATCCACTTCCGCATCACCGCCAAGGGCCTGTGCGTCATGAGCTGCAACCCCGCACCCGCCCTGCTGCACGATGGTACGATCGACCCGCGGGTGATGGACTACCTCTGCCGCAAGCGGGACGAGCGCTGCTATCCCCGCCCCGTCGTCACGGTGAAGCGCATTCAGGACCGGGGCTGGAAGCTGTTTAAGAAGGTGTGCTGCCGCCCGGGCTATCGGGACTATATGCTCCACGAGTACGTCAATGGTGTTCTCGATGACCTGCGGAACTTCCACAACACCACCCTGCGTCAAAAGCTGTGGAGCTACCGCCGCGGCTATTACTCCTTCCGCATCGACCAGTACCAGCTGACGGAGGACAACTGGCGCGACTTCCTGTCCGACCGCGACTACCACTGGCTGTGCCCCATCAACAATCACTATCAGAAGTGGATCGACGACAAGATGACCTACCGCCACGTCATTGAACCCTTCAAGGACGCGGCGCCCCGCTACTACTACCACATCATGCAGCGCAATGGCGTCCCCTACGCCCTGCGCATGGAGGACTGCCCTGCGGAGTACCCCTCCGGCTTTGAGGGCATCGTCTCCCTGCTGGAGCACGAGGGCGCGCTGGCTCTGAAGCAGAGCGCCGGCGAGCACGGCGACGGCTTCTGCAAGCTCTCCTACGCCGACGGCAAGTACTACATCAACCACGACGAGGTGGACCGCGATGCGGTGCTCACCAAGCTCCGGAGCCTGGACCGCTACTACAATGTCACGGAGTTCCTCACCATGCACGAGGCGCTGCGCCCCCTCTACCCGGGCTCCGTCAACACCATCCGCGTCATGGTCCTGAATCCCACCGGCTGCGACCCCTATATCGCCAACGCCTACATGCGCATCGGCACCGGCTCCACCAGGCTCACTGATAACCTGGGGTACGGCGGCGTGTCTGCCAAGGTGGATGTGGACACCGGCCGCTTCTACGATGGCACCCAGCTGAAAAACCACGTCATCACGCCCTGCCCCAACCATCCGGATACCGGCATGCTCATTGAGGGCCAGCTGCCGGAGTGGGACAAGGTGAAGCAGACCCTGACCGACATCTGCAATTACTTCGGCCAGCTGGAGTATCTGGGCTTTGACGTGGCCATCTCGTCTCAGGGCATCCGCATCCTGGAGATCAACAAATATCAGGATCTGAACCGCTGTGCCTACTATGGCGACACGATCCAGAACTACTTCAAGGACAAGATCGCCGCCAAGAACAAGCGGCTGCACCTGCATCAATAACGTATAAAGGAGGTACCATATGAAGATCACGATTCTGGGCGCCGGCAATATGGGCTGCGCCAACGCGGCTGACCTGACACTGAAGGGCCACGAGGTAACGCTGGTCAAAACGTCCCACTCCATGCACAACGAGACGTTCGACTACGTCTGTGCCCACAACAACGAGATCACCCTCTGGCAGGAGGGAGAGGAGCAGACGGCGCGCATCCACGCCGTCACCACTGACCTGTCCTCTGTCGCCACGGCGGACCTGGTCTATATCACCACCCAGACCAACGTCCACGAGCAGCTGATCCAGCGCATCGCGCCGCTGCTGCGGAAGGGCCAGGTGGTGCTTATCTCCCCGGGCTACTTCTCCACCGCCTACTTCCTGAGACACTGCCCCGATAAGGATCTGACCATCATCGAGGGCGAGAGCTCTACCATCGACTGCCGCGTGGACGATACCGGCTTCGTGCGGGTGGGCTTCCGCAACGTCCGCAACCCCGTGGGTGTGTACCCCGTGGAGAACCTGCCCAAGGTCAGGGACATGCTGGAGTCCATGCAGTTCCACTATGTCTACCTGTCCTCCGTGGTGGAGGCCGCCCTGCATAACCCCAACATGATGGTCCACACGGTGGGTGCGGTGATGAGCATCCCCCGCATCGAAAAGACAAAGGGCGACTACTGCATGTACTGGGAGGTCTGGACTCCCAGCGTCTACCGTATTCTGGATCAGCTGGACAAGGAGAAGATGGACGTGCTGGAGCATCTGGGCTACGAGCGCCTGAACTACTTCGACGCCTGCAAGTACCGCAACAGCCTGGACGATTCCATCGACGCCCGCGCCGTGTTCGAGGAGTACGCCGCCTCGCCGTACCGCGCTAAGGGCCCCGTGGTGGTGGACTCCCGCTACATCTCCGAGGACGTGCCCCAGGGTCTGGTGATGCTGGAATCTCTGGGCCGGCACCTGAGCATCCCCACGCCGGTGTGTACCGCCCTCATCGAGATCGCCTCCGCCGCACTGGGCCGCGACCTGCGGGCCGAGGGCCGCTCCATCGAGCGTCTGGGCGCGGAGAACATCCAGAAGGTCTTTGCCAACTGCCACCACACGTTCTGATTTATGAGCTTCCTGACCCGCATTGAGGCCCGCGCCATGTACCTGCTGGCGCCCATCAGCCCCGTGCTGTGCAGCCGCTGGCGCTTCCGCCGTACCTTCGGCCGCCCGCTGGACCTCCGCACACCCCGGACGCTCAACGAAAAGCTGATGTGGCTGAAGCTGCGGCGCTACGGCAGCGACCCGCTGGTGACCCGGTGCGCCGACAAGTACGCCGTCCGCGATTACGTGGAGTCCTGCGGCTGCGGCGACATCCTCAACGAGCTGTACGGCGCGTGGGACCGCCCCCGGGACATCCCATGGGACGCCCTGCCCCACGCCTTCGTGCTGAAATGCAACCACGGCTGCGGCTACAACATCCTCTGCCCCGACAAGTCCACGCTGGACAGGGAGGCCGCCGTCCGCACACTGAACAAGTGGCTGCGCCACGATTTCTGGCGGGACTTTGCGGAGCTGCAGTACCGCCCCATCCCCAAAAAGATCGTCTGCGAGCGGTTTCTGGGCCACGGCGACGACCTGCCCGACTACAAAATTTACTGCTTCCACGGCCAGCCCCGCTACATTCTGGTCTGCGAGGGCCGCAGCCATGGCAAGCCGAAATTCTACTTCTTTGACCCCGACTGGCATTTCCTGCCCATCACCCGTGACGGGCAGGCCGCGCCGCCGGACTTCACGCTGCCCCGCCCTGCGGGACTGGCGCACATGCTGTCTGCCGCCGCCCGCCTGTCGCAGCCGTTCTCCTTCGTGCGGGTGGACCTGTACGACGTGGAGGGCCGCGTCTACTTCGGCGAGCTGACGTTCACCCCCGGCGCGGCGCTGGACGCGGCGCGCCTGCCGGAGACGGACCGCCTGTTCGGCAGCCTCCTGACCCTCCCAACGGAGCAAACCTGACGCCGCAAGGCAGAAAGGACACACCTATGGCATTCTGGAACACAAAAAAGCCGCAGACGCCGCCGGAGCCGGACATCCGCATCTACGAGGCGGAGCCGCCCCATTACGAACCGGTGGAGCACCCGCCCCGCTTCCGCTACGCCCTGTCCACCGATGGGGTGTACCGCAAGCCCGCCCTCCGGCAGGACAAGGCGCTGATCTCCTGCGTGGGCGACATGCTGGCGGAGGAGAAGCTCTACAAGTCCCATCTCATCGGCGGCCGGACGGATTTCCACGACGTGTTCGCCTTCGTCCGACCCTATTTCGCCGCCTCCGACCTCACCGTCGGCAATCTGGAGACCATGCTCTGCGCCGCCGCGCCCTACACCGGCGAGCAGTATAAGGTGGACGGCAAATACCACTGCAACGCGCCCCAGTCGTTTCTGGACGCGGTGCGTCAGGCGGGCTTCGACTTCCTGATGCTGGCCAATAACCACAACTTGGACTGCGGTGTCGCCGGCATTCGGGAGACGCTGAACCGCATCGACGATGCCGGCCTCATGCGCACCGGCCTGTTCGCCGGCCCGGCGGAGCGCCGCTTCGCGCTGGTGGAGGTCAACGGCATTCGCCTTGCCCTGCTGTCCTGGTCCACGTGGTATAACCGCAACGAGACCCGCCTTACCGATGAGGGCCGCCGCGCCCTGCTCAACGAGTACGCGCCGGACAGGGCGGCGTCGGACATCGCCGCGGCCCGCGCCGCCGGAGCCGAGTTTGTCCTGACCTATATCCACTGGGGCGTGGACGCGGAGTATAAGACCGAGCCCAGCGCCTCCATGCGCCGTATGGCGCAGGAGCTGGCGGATGCCGGAGCCGATTATATTGTCGGCTCTCACACCCATTCCGTCCAGCCTCACGACCTCATCACCGCCCGCGATGGGCGCATCGTGCCTGTGGCGTGGTCCATGGGCAACTTTGTCACCAGCGAGCTGATGTCCGTCAGCTGGTCCACCGGCATTCTGCAAATAGAGCTGACGCGGCAGAACGGCAAGGTCCGCGTGACGGGGGAGACGTTCATCCCCTGCTATATTCCTGACAGCGCCTGCGGCCTGAGCTATCCCGTTCTGCCGGAGCGCAGCATCACAGGGGAGGGAAAACAGGCCATGCAGATGAAAGAGGCCATCAAAAAAGTAAAGGGAATATTCACGAAGAACGGCAACATGACCGGCGAGTGGATATTGACGAAGAAGAATATCTGTGCGGCGCTGGGCCTGCCCGCCCCCGCCGCCGACGAGGTGTATACGAAGCTGAACTTCGCTATGGACGCCCGCCCGGGCTGTGTTGCGCTGGTCAGCGACATCACATCCGATAAAAACTACCGCACACCGCGGGAGAAACTGCCCGAGCTGGCGGAAACGGCCATGCAGAAGGGCGCAAAGCTCCTGCTGGCTACGGAGCAGATTGGAGATTACCCCTGCATGGTGGTGGACGATACGTTTCAGGCGTATGCCAGAATTGTCCGCGCCTGCCGCGCCTGTTACACGCCCAAGACCATCAGCATCACTGGCAGCATCGGTAAGACCACGGCCACGGAACTGATATACACCGTGGTCAACTCCAAATTCAATACCCATCGGAATACCGGCAGCGCCAACAACTTCCGCTATTGCGGCAGTGTGGTGCAGGACCTGAAGCAGGAGCATCAGGTCTACGTGCAGGAGCTGATGGAGGGGCCGCCCTACGGCGCGGCGGCCAGCATTGCCCAGCTTGTCCGGCCCGACATCGCCGTGATGACGCTGGTGGGCACCTCCCACATGGAGATTTTCGGTTCCCAGCAGCGCATCTGGGAGAGTTGCCTTGGCGTGCAGGAGGGCATGCCCGCCGATGGTGTGCTGATACTCAACGGCGACGATCCGTTCCAGCGGAACGCGGAGATAAAGGATCGCAAAGCCCTCTACTACGGCATCGCCGATGAGCGGGCGGACTACCGCGCCGTCAACATCAAGAATCTGGAAATGGGCATGAGCTTTGACGTGCAGCACGATGGGACAGTGACGCCGGTGGTGCTCCACTGCTTCGGTCGACATAACATTCTCTATGCGCTGGCCGCGTTCGCTGCTGGTAAGCTCATCGGCATGACGGACAAGGAGATCACGGACGGCATCGCCCGCTACCGTACCAGCGGCATCCGCCAGAATCTCGTGTCCTACGGCGGTGTTCGCCTGTATCTGGACTGTTACAACGCTTCTGTGGAATCCATGCAGAGCGCCCTGACCACCGTCTCCGCCATTCCCGTCAACGGTCAGGGCCGCCGTATCGCCGTGCTGGCCGACATCAAGGAAGGCGGTGCCGATGTGGTGGAGTACCACCGTCAGGTAGGCCGTGCCGCCGCTGCATCCCAGTTCAACGCCCTGTTCTGCTACGGGGACGATGCCCGCTATATCGCCGAAGAAGCCCGTGCCAACGCGGCGTTGGACGTTCACTATTTCCCCACGAAGGCAGAACTGACAGATGCCCTGCGCGCTTATATCCGTGAGCAGGACCTGCTTCTGTTCAAGGGAAGTCACAGCATGGAACTGGAGGACGTGGTGGATAAGCTGTTCGGCACGTGGTATCACGAGGAGTTCGAGCGTTACGACTTTAAGACGCGGGAGTTCAAAACAAAGGATTTGGCCTTCCGCCTCTACACCGACCACGCCGTCGTGACCAAAAAGCTCACCACGGTGGCCGATGTGGAGATACCCGCCTGCGTGGAGGAACTTCCGGTGACGGGCATCGAGCGCAGCGTTTTCAGCGGCAGCAAGTATACGGAGTCCGTCACCTTCCCTGATACTCTGACGAATATCCGGTATTGTGCGTTCTACAAGACGAACAAACTGAAAACCGTGAGTACCCCCCCCTCTGTCCGAATCATCGACAACAGCGCCTTCAGTACCTGCGCGAACCTGCGCACCGTCGAGATCGCCGAGGGCTGTACGCATCTGGGCTATCGCGCCTTCGGCAACTGCAAGGCGCTGGAGAAGATCACGATCCCCGCCACCGTCCGCCAGATCGGCGGCGAGTGCTTCCTGAACTGCGAGAAACTGACCATCCACGGCAAGGCGGGTTCCTATGCCCAGCAGTACGCCAAGGGGCATGGTATCCCGTTCTGCGCCGAGTGATAGAATAAAACTGTTACAATGGGAAAGTAGGGGAAATGTATGAGAAACAGCCTGCAAAAGAGAACATGGGCCGAGGTCAGCCTTGACAACATCAGCCACAACTACCGCGCCATCCGCGCCGCCCTGCCGGAGGGCTGCCGGTTCTTGGGCGTGGTCAAGGCCGACGCCTACGGCCACGGCGCCGTGGCGGTGGCCCGCCTGCTGGAGAGCGAGGGCGCGGACTATCTGGCCGTGTCCTGCCTGGACGAGGCCATGGAGCTGCGCAGCGCCGGCATCACCATGCCGCTGCTGATTTTGGGTCACACCCCGTCGGAGTACACCGAGACGCTCATCGACAACGACATCACCCAGACGGTGTCCTGCCTTGCCAAGGCGCAGGAGTTCTCCGCCCGCGCGGCGGCGCTGGGCCGGCAGCTCCGCATCCACATCAAGATCGACACCGGCATGTCCCGTCTGGGCTTCCTCTGCGGCGGCGACAGCTTCGACGAGGGCGTGGCCAACGTCATCGCCTCCTGCCGCCTGCCCGGCCTGCTGCCGGAGGGCATCTACACCCATTTCGCCGTCTCTGATGAGCCGGATGCCGACAGTGAGCGCTACACGCATCAGCAGTTCGACCTGTTCTGCCGCATGATCGACGCGGTGGCCCGGCGCGGCGGCGTGACCTTTGCCATCCGCCACTGCGCCAACACCGGCGCCGTGGTCCACTATCCGGAGATGGCGCTGGACATGGTGCGCCCGGGACTCCTGCTGTACGGCTACGGCGACGACACGGGCCGCTTCGGTCTGCGCCCGTGCATGCGCCTTGTCACCACCATCAGCACCATCAAGACCTACGAGCCGGACACCTGCGTCAGCTACGGCCGCCGCTTCCGCACCCAGCGCCGTACCCGTATGGCCGTGCTGGGCATCGGCTACGCCGATGGCCTGTTCCGCACCCTGTCCGGCAAGTGCAGCTTCGCCGTGGCGGGCCATAAGGCCCCCCAGTGCGGCAGCATCTGCATGGATATGTGCATGATCGATGTCACCGACATCCCCGACGCCGCCGTAGGCAGTCAGGTGGAGATCTTCGGCCCCGACAACGACATCACGGCGCTCAGCGACGCGGCGGGCACCATTCCCTACGAGCTGCTGTGCGCCGTGTCCAAGCGCGTCCCGCGGGTCTATCCCCCGCAGAAGCGGCGCTGACGGCGATTTGGGGAGTTTGGGAAAAGCGGAGAAAAGCTGGGAAAAGCTGGGAAAGCAGAAAGGAAGTAACAGCATGAAAATCGTAGTATTGGGCGGCGGCATCAGCACGGAGCGCAGCGTCTCGCTGGTCACGGCCACCTCCGTGTGCCGCGCCCTGCGTGACGCGGGCCACAAGGCCATTTTTGTGGATATGTTTCTGGGGCTGGAGAACTACACCGGCCGTCTGGAGGACGCCTTCGACGCGCCGGACGGCTTCTGCGGCAGCGTCAGCATCTCCGAGACAGCGCCGGATCTGGAGGCCGTGAAGGCCTCCCGCAGGCTGAAAAGCCCCAGCCATCTGGGCGTGGGCGTGCTGGACATCTGCGCTCTGGCCGACTGCGTGTTTCTGGGCCTCCACGGCATCGACGGCGAGGACGGCAAAATTCAGGCTGCGCTGGAGCTGCTGGGCGTGCCCTATACCGGCTCCGGCCCGCTGGGCAGCGCCATGGCCATGGACAAGGCCGTGGCCAAGCGCATCATGGAGAGTGCCGGCATCCTGACCCCCAAGTGGCGTGAGATCACCTACACCGCCGATGACGTACCCGCCCTTGTGCAGGAGCTGCCTGTGCCCTGCGTGGTGAAGGCGGTGGACGGCGGCTCGTCCATCGGCGTGTCCCTGCCGGACACCCGGGAGCAGCTGGAGCAGGCGCTGTACGATGTCCTGCGCTACGGCCACCGCATCGTGGTGGAGGAGAAGATCGTGGGCCGCGAGTTCACCCAGCCGGTGCTGGGCGACGACTACCTCAGCACCATCCAGATCGTGCCGCCGGAGGGCAGCACCTTCGACTACGTGGCCAAGTACCAGAGCGGCGCCGCTGCGGCCCGGGAGCTCTGCCCCGCCCCCTGCACGGAAGAGGAGCACCGCCTGCTGGGAGAGACGGCTCTGAAACTTCATCATGCACTGGGCCTGTCCGTCTACTCCCGCGCCGACTTCATTTTGGACGCGGAGGGCCGCCCCTGGTGTCTGGAGGTCAACACCCTCCCCGGCATGACCCCCAACAGCCTGATCCCCAAGGCCGCCAAGGTGGCCGGCATGACGTATCAGGAGCTTTGCGAGAAGATCGTGTCCCTGTCTCTGGCAAAATAAGGAAAGCACAGCCCGCATCGGCTGAAGAAAACAAGAGACGCCCTCTCGGGCGTCTCTTGTTTACGTTTCCTCCGGTGTATCCGGCGTTTCTTCCGTGGCCTGCAGCTCCTCGGCGGCATTCTCCGATTCTGTGATGGTGGGAATGAACGCCCGGGCCAGCCTGCCCTTGCCGCGATGCTTGATGTAGAAGTACCCGATGGTGCTGAACACCACTGCGCCGATAAAATTGACGAACAGATCCGCCATGGTGTCGTACAGTCCGATGTCCAGATACCCGTCAAACCCCAGGTCCTGTCCGTTGACGGCTACGGAGTGGATGCCGTCGATGGTGACAGGAGTGTTGCTGTTGGTGGGGTCCAGCATCACGGAGGTGATGGACTGCACCACGGTGTCCTTCTGCATGTCCATGTGGAACAGCCGGTCCATGCCGAACTCAAAAAACTCCCACAGCACGCCCACCGTCATGGAAAAGCAGAACGCCGCCAGCGCCACGTAGATGGGGGACAGCTCAAATTTGATGCGGCTGTTGCGGTTGAGGATGTCGATGAGGGCGAAGCCCGTGGCGGCGCACAGGAAGCCGGTGGTGGTGTGGAGCATGGAGTCCCAGTGGGGATAGGTGATGAAATAGCACTCCAGCTCGCCCAGGATCTCCGCCGCGAAGATGAACAGCAGGATGATGATCTCCAGCGTGGACGGCAGCTCGATGCCGAAGTTCTGCTGGATAAAGAACGGCAGCATGAACAGCGCCAACACCAGCAGGCAGATGAACGCGCTCTCGTACTCGCCGCGGATGATGGAGGACACCAGCGTGCCCAGCACGATGAGCCGCAGTACCAGATACACCGCGAATACCACGGGCTGCCGCCGGATGGTGCCCTTCAGGTCACGAGGGCTGGGAATGGGCTTATGGGGTTTCTTCATAGTGTCTCCTCCTTGCGGGCCGACCGGCAGGATGAGCAGGACCGGTCGTGTTTCCCGCGGCTGCTGCATCCCTTGCAGCCGCCGCAGCAGTTTTTCCGGTTTCCGACGGCGGTGCGGAACGCAAGAAACAGCGCTGCCGTCACCGCTGCGAGAATGAGAATGTCCCAGACGTTCATAGCAGCACACTCCCGATACCGTGGGCCACGAAAGCCACCACCCACGCGATGAGACACTGCCATACGGCCAGCCCGACCGCCCATTTGCCGCCCAGCTCACGCCGGACGGAGGTCACCGCCGCGATACAAGGGGTGTACAGCAGGCTGAACACCAGCAGCGTCGCCGCAGCCAGCGGAGAAAGAATGCTGCCGATGCTGTTTCCGAATAGTACCTCCAGCGTAGACGCCACGCTCTCCTTGGCCATGAAGCCGCTGATGAGGGCGGTGCAGATGCGCCAGTCACCCAGCCCAAGCGGCGCGAACAGCGGAGCCAGTACGCCGGCGGCCATGGCCAGCATGCTGTCCGCGGAGTCGGACACCATGTTCAGGCGCAGGTCAAAGCTCTGGAGGAACCACACCACCACCGTGGCGATGAGAATGACGGAGAAGGCCCGCTGCAAAAAGTCCTTGGCCTTTTCCCACAGCAGCTGCGCCACGTTCTTAGCGCTGGGCAGCCGGTAGTTGGGCAGCTCCATCACGAAGGGAATGGGCTCGCCGCTGAACAGCGTGCCCCTATAGAGCAGTGCCGCCAGGATCCCCACCAGGATCCCCAGCAGGTACAGCCCCGCCATGATAAGGCCGCCCCGGCCAGGAAAGAACACGCTGACAAAGAACGAGTAGATGGGCAGCTTGGCCGTGCAGCTCATGAACGGCGTCAGCAGAATGGTCATTTTCCGGTCCCGTTCGCTGGTCAGAGTGCGGGTGGCCATCACTGCGGGGACGGTGCAGCCGAAGCCGATGAGCATGGGAACGATGCTCTTGCCGGACAGGCCGATCTTCCGCAGCGGCTTGTCCATGACAAAGGCCACTCTGGCGATGTAGCCGCTGTCCTCCATCAGGGACAGGAAGAAGAACAGCGTCACGATGATGGGCAGGAAGCTCAGCACACTGCCCACGCCGGTGAAAATGCCGTCAATGACCAGACTGTGGACGGCGGGGTTCACATCCAGCCCTGTCAGGGCGCTGTCCGCCAGGGCGGACAGCTTGTCGATCCCGGCTGCCAGCAGGGACTGGAGCCACGCCCCGATGACGTTGAAGGTCAGATAGAACATCAGCAGCATGATGCCGATAAAGCAGGGGATCGCGGTATAGCGGCCGGTCAGGATGCGGTCGATCCTCTCACTGCGCACGCGCTCCCGGCTCTCGTGGGGCTTGATGACCGTCTGCTCGCAGAGTCGTTCAATAAAATCGAACCGCATGTCCGCGATGGCGGCACTGCGATCCAGACCGCGCTCCGCCTCCATCTGCAGCACGATGTGCTCCAGCATTTCCCGCTCGTTTTCATCCAGCGCCAGCTGCGCCAGAATGAGGCTGTCGCCCTCGATGGCCTTGGTGGCGGCAAAGCGTACCGGCAGACCGGCCTGCACGGCGTGATCCTCGATGAGATGTACCACCGCGTGGATGCAGCGGTGTACCGCGCCGCCGTGGTCGTCCTTGCCGCAGAAGTCCTGCTGCAGCGGCGGCTCCTGATATTTTGCCACATGGACAGCGTGCTGCACCAGCTCATCCACACCCTCGTCCTTGGCGGCGGAGATGGGGACGACCGGAACGCCCAGCATGGCCTCCATGGCGTTGACGTCGATGGAGCCCTGATTGCCCACCAGTTCATCCATCATGTTCAGCGCCACCACCATGGGAATGCCCATTTCCAGCAGCTGCATGGTCAGATACAGGTTTCGCTCGATGTTGGTGGCGTCCACGATGTTGATGATGGCTTTGGGCTTGTCCTGCAGCACGAAGTTCCGCGACACGATCTCCTCGCTGCTGAACGGGGACATGGAGTAGATGCCCGGCAGGTCAGTGACCTCCGTGTTGGGATAGCCGCGGATCACACCTGTTTTGCGGTCCACCGTGACGCCGGGGAAGTTGCCCACGTGCTGTCTCGCTCCGGTGAGCTGGTTGAACAGTGTGGTTTTCCCGCAGTTCTGATTGCCCACCAGCGCGTAGGTCAGGACGGTGTCCTCCGGCAGCGGATGCTCGCCCTCCTTGCTGTGGTACTTGCCGCTCTCGCCAAGACCGGGATGGTCGGGGTCCCGGGCGCGATCCACACCGACATGGCTGCGGCTGCGCTGCCGGATCGGCTCGATGTCGATCTGATCGGCCTCCGCCAGACGCAGCGTCAGCTCGTAGCCATGGACCTGTACCTCCATGGGGTCTCCCATGGGGGCCAGCTTTACCACCGTTACCTCTGCACCGGGGATCATGCCCATATCCAGAAAGTGCTGCCGCAGCGCACCCTCGCCGCCCACCCGGCGAATCACGGCGCTTTTGCCTGCCTCTAATTCTCTCAGCGTCATATGTAAGTGTTCCTCTTTTCGAGAATAGTTTATCCCTTAACTGTACAGGATGGCATGGCGCTCTGTCAAGCCCCGTTCCCTTGCCGGAGCGGGTTTTGCCCGCCTGTGATCGAAAAAATATGTGCCAAAAGAGGAGAGAGGAGCTTTCCGGCGGTTTCCCGAAACTCCTCCTTGTAAAATCTGGCGCGGCAGTGTATAATATGTTGCCAAAGCATAGTATGGCACAGCGTGTGCCCCGAAATATCAACAGAAAAGGTGAAAGACTATGGAACGAATGAAAATCGCAGCGATCTTCGCCGATCAGGAGTCTCTGGGCGGCAAAGAGGTCACGGTCTGCGGCTGGGCGCGTACCATCCGCGACATGAAGACCTTCGGCTTCATCGAGCTGAACGACGGCTCCTGCTTCAAGAATCTGCAGGTGGTCATGTCCGCCGAGGAGCTGAATAATTATAAGGAGATCGCCGCGCAGAACGTGGGTGCGTCCCTGATCGTCCGCGGTACCGTGGTGCTGACACCTGACGCCAAGCAGCCGCTGGAGGTGAAGGCTCACACCATCGAGGTGGAGGGCAAGTCCACCCCCGACTATCCCCTGCAGAAGAAGCGCCACAGCGTGGAGTTCCTGCGTACTATCCAGCATCTGCGTCCCCGCACCAATCTGTTTTCCGCCACGTTCCGCGTCCGCTCTGCGGCGGCCTACGCCGTCCATGAGTTCTTCCAGAGCCGCGGCTTCGTGTATGTCCAGACTCCCATCATCACCGGCTCCGACTGTGAGGGCGCCGGCGAGATGTTCCAGGTCACCACGCTGGATCTGAACAACGTCCCTAAGACCGAGGACGGTCAGGTGGACTACTCTCAGGACTTCTTCGGCAAAAAGACCAGCCTCACCGTGTCCGGCCAGCTGAACGCCGAGAACTTTGCCATGGCCTTCGGCGATGTGTACACCTTCGGCCCCACCTTCCGCGCCGAGAACTCCAACACCCAGCGCCACGCCGCCGAGTTCTGGATGATCGAGCCGGAGATGGCTTTCTGCGATCTGGCCGGCGACATGGACGTGGCCGAGGCCATGATCAAGCACATTATCCGCAGGGTGCTGGAGCGCTGCCCGGACGAGATCGACTTCTTCAACAGCTTCGTGGACAAGGGCCTGAAGGAGCGGCTGGAGCATGTGGCCTCCTCCGACTTCGGCCGCGTCAGCTACACCGACGCCGTGGAGATTTTGAAAAAGAACAACGATAAGTTTGACTACAAAGTGGAGTGGGGCACCGATCTCCAGACCGAGCACGAGCGGTATCTGACGGAGCAGGTGTTCAAAAAGCCGGTATTCGTCACCGACTATCCCAAGGAGATCAAGGCGTTCTATATGCGCCTCAACGACGACGGCAGGACTGTGGCCGCGGCGGACTGCCTGGTGCCGGGCATCGGCGAGATCATCGGCGGCAGCCAGCGCGAGGAGCGTCTGGACCTGCTGGAGAGCCGCATCCGCGAGCTGGGCATGAAGCCGGAGGACTACTGGTGGTACTGCGACCTGCGGCGCTACGGCTCCTGCCGTCACGCCGGCTTTGGTCTGGGCTTCGAGCGCATGGTGATGTACCTCACCGGCGTCAGCAATATTCGTGATGTGGAGCTGCACCCCCGCACTGTGGGCAGCGCCGATTTCTAAAAAACCGTGCAGGCAAAGGGACTGCGGCCATGTGCCGCAGTCCCTTTTGATACTTCTTCATCATGAACTGCAAAAAAACGAAAAAAAGGGTAGTAATTTGGGGGGCGGCCTGCTATAATGAAAAACTGCAGGTTAGTCATGTTATTGGTGCCATCTGATATAAAATATTAGGTGTGCTTGTAAATAATTGACATTTTTATTAGATAAACTTACAGGAGAAAATATGGAAACACAGAAAAAACGCCGTGGTGACCGGAAGGACGGACGGCTCCTGCGGGAGTTGGATTCCCTCCACTACATCACGGGCATCATCTACCCCAACCGCTGCGACAACGAGGCCTATGTCTCCCTGCGCATCGACCTAACGGCCATGAACGCCTATCTGGCCGAGAAGAACAAGGAGGAGACGGAATTTCCCTACACCATGTTCCATCTGGTGGTGGCGGCACTGCTGAAGACCATCATGCTGCGCCCCAAGTTGAACCGCTTCATTGCCAACAGCAATTTCTATCAGAGAAACTATATCTCCGCCTCTTTTGTGGTGAAAAAGCAGTTCTCCGACAAGGGCGCCGAGGCGCTGGCCGTCATGCGCGGCAAGGAGGACAACACTCTGGCCGATGTACACGAGTATATCCGCCAGCAGGTGACGGAGTGCCGCAGCGAGAAGGTGGACCCTACCACCGGCGTCATGGACTATCTCAACAAGATCCCCCGCTTCGTCAGCAAGGCCGCTATCCGCATCCTGATGTGGCTGGATAAGCACGGCTGGGTGCCCAAGGATATCATCGCCACGGACCCCTATTATAATTCGGTGGTCATCTCCAATCTGGGCTCTATCAAGCTCAAATGCGGCTATCACCACCTGACCAACTGGGGCACCTGCTCCCTGTTCTGCATCATCGGCGAGAAGAAGCTGTTTCCCTTCTATGATGCGGACGGGAACGTGACAATGAGGGAGACGCTGGATCTTGGCCTGACCATCGACGAGCGGCTGGCAGACGGCTATTACTATTCCAAGTCCGTGCGGCTGCTGAAATATCTGTTGGAGCACCCCGAGGAACTGGAAAAACCGCTGAGCGAGGAGGTACAGTATGAGTGAAGTAAAGACCCCGTGGGAGAACTATATGGGCGACGTGCCCATGCATTTGGACTATTTTCAGGGCAGCATGTTCGACGCTGTGGAGCGTATGGCGGACATGTATCCCAATTATATCGCGTTTGACTTTATGGGCCGCTCCGTCACCTACCGCCGGATGGTGCAGGAGATCGAGAAGTGTGCCAAGAGCCTGAAGACCCTTGGCGTGCGGCCCGGCGACCGCATCACCATCGCCATGCCCAACTGCCCCCAGGCCATTTACATGTTCTACGCCGTCAACCTGGTGGGCGGCATTGCCAACATGATCCACCCCCTGTCGGCGGAGAAGGAGATCGAATTCTATCTCAACGCCTCCGAGTCCACCACGGCCATCACGCTGGACCAGTTTTACAACAAGTTCGAGCATATCCGCCAGAACACCCATATCATCAACATCATCATCGCATCGGTGAAGGATGAGCTGAGCCGCACCATCCGCGCCGGCTACATGCTCACAGAGGGCCGCAAGATCCAGAAGATCCCCGAGGATGCGCCTGTCATCCGCTGGCGGGAGTTTATGGAGATGTCCCGGTACTGCTTCTATAAGAACTACCGGGTGGAGCGGGGCTTCAACGATCCCGCCGTCATCCTGTACTCCGGCGGAACCACCGGTACCACCAAGGGCATCGTGCTGACCAACGGCAACTTCAACGCGCTGGGTCAGCAGATCATCGCCACCAACCCCATGTTCCGGCCCGGCGACAAGATGCTGGCGGCCATGCCCCTGTTCCACGGCTTCGGTCTGGGCGTGTGCGTCCACTCCATGCTGGCCAACGGCGGCCGCTGCATCCTCATCCCCCGCTTCACCGCCAAGAGCTACGCCAAGCAGATCGTCAAGTACCGCTGCAACTTCATCGCCGGCGTCCCCACGCTGTACGAGGCGCTGCTGCGCCTGCCCAGCATGGACAACGCCGACCTCAGCAGCCTGAAGGGCGTGTTCTCCGGCGGCGACAGCCTGTCCATCGAGCTGAAGAAGAAGTTCGACAAGTTCCTGTACGACCATAAGGCCGTTATCCAGGTGCGGGAGGGCTACGGTACCACCGAGACGGTGACGGCCTGCTGCCTGACGCCCACCAACATCTATAAGGAGGGCTCCATCGGCCTGCCGTTCCCCGATACGTACATCAAGATCGTGAAGCCCGACACCGACGAGGAGGTGCCCTACGGCGAGGAGGGCGAGATCCTGCTGGCCGGGCCCACCGTGATGAAGGAGTACATGAACAACCCCGAGGAGACGGCCAGAACCCTGCGCAAGCACGCGGACGGCCTGACCTGGGTGTACACCGGAGACCTGGGCACCATGGACGATCAGGGCTTCATCTACTTCAAGGGCCGCGCCAAGCGGATGATCATCTCCTCCGGCTACAACGTGTACCCCGGCCAGCTGGAGAACATTCTGGACGCCCACGAGAAGGTGCAGATGAGCTGCATCATCGGCGTGCCCGATGCCTATAAGATGCAGAAGGTCAAGGCATTCGTGATGCTCAAGCCCGGCGTTCCCGCCGACGATGCCACCAAGCAGGAGCTGCTGGCCTACTGCCGCAAGCACATCGCCAAGTACGCCATGCCCTACGACATCGAGTTCCGCGAGGAACTGCCCAAGACGCTGGTGGGCAAGGTGGCCTACCGCGTGCTGGAGGACGAGGAGAAGGCCAAGCTGGCTGTCCAGCAGCCGGAAGAGGCGTAATATAACAAACAAAGGAGGCTGACTCCCATGGACAAAGAATTGAAGCGGCACTATACGCTGCTCGTGGACTTTCTGGGCCACGTCATGGGCCCCGACTACGAGATCGCGCTGCACGAACTGAAGGATGATTCCAACGAGATCATCGCCATCGCCAACGGCGAGTTGACGGGACGTCATCTGGGGTCGCCTCTGAGCAACAAGATGCTGGAGTATCTGGCAGGGAATCTCAGCGAGACGCAGAACTATGTGCTGGATTTCGAGACGGTCTCCGCCACCGGCAAGACCATGTGCTCCAACTCCATGCTTATTCGCGGCCGCTCCGGCGAGCTGACGGGATTTTTGTGCATCAACTTCGATGCCAGCCGCTATGAGGAACTGGCCCGCAAGGTCATGGAGCTGTGCGGCGGCGGCCTGAAGCGCGGCGTACCCAGCGGTACGCGGCTCATCGCCGACAGCAACGATCCGGTGGAGATGCCGGTGCGCAGCGGATATCCCACGTCGATCGCCGGCGCCACCGCCAGCATCGTGTCTCAGGTGGTGGCGGACTATCCGGTGGAGGTGGACCGCCTGACCCAGGACGAGAAGATGGAGATCATGGACATCCTGAACCGCAAGGGCGTGTTCCTGCTGAAGGGCTCCGTCAGCCACGTAGCCCAGGCGCTCCACAGCTCTGAGGCCAGCATCTACCGGTATCTGGGGAAGCTGAACAACAAGTGAAGAACGCGAAAAGCCTCCCGCAGCATAGGCTGCGGGAGGCTTTTTATGCACAGAAGAAATCAGGCCAGATAGTCCACCAGACTCACGACCAGGGGCATGGTCAGGGCGGAGAAGGCGGTTTGTACCGACACCATGGAGGAGGCCAGCTCCGAGTCCAGCTCGAACTTGGCCGAGAGCATGCTCAGCAGAGCAGCTGCCGGCGCACTGGCGGCGATGACCAGGACCATGGTCAGATCGCTGTTCAGACCCAGGGCCAGGCAGATGCCCAGAGACAGCAGGGGGAACGCCACCAGACGCAGCAGCATGGTGATCCAGGAGCTGGCGCCCTTCAGAGCGGCGCGAAAGTCGGCGTGGCTCAGCTGGGAGCCTACCACCACCATAGGCAGCGGCGTATTCAGGGCCGAGAGGTACGTCGCGGGGGTCATGATGATATCCGGCAGAGTGATTTCCAGCAGGTACAGGGCCAGAGCCAGCACGATGCTGATGACGCCGGGATTCAGCAGCAGGGGGCGCAGCTTCAACTGGGTCTTGTCACCGGTGATGGCGTAGATGCCGTAGGTCCAGCTGAGGACCGTGAAAATCACGTTGTAGGCCGAGCCGTAGAATACGCCGATGGTGCCGATCAGAGAGGTCATCACGGGGTAGCCCATGAAGCCGCAGTTGGAGAACACGGCGGCAAACAGCAGCAGGTTCCGGCGATGCCGGTCCGTGTCGTGGATCATCAGACGGGACAGTGCAATGAAAGCCACATGCAGCAGGAGGGACACAGCCACCACGACATAAAAGTTGTGGAGCGTATCCTGCTCAATGGGACGCTGAAAGGCCACCAGCAGCATACAGGGGCTGACGATATACATCACCAGCGTGCTCATGCTGGCGGCGCCATGGTCATCGATGAGCTTGAGCTTCCCCAGCACGTAGCCCACGGCCATCAGCAGATATAGCGTAATGATCTGACGGCCCACCGTCAGAAAGGATTCGATCATGCCAGGGAGCCTCCTTTATCCAATGGCGCAGCGCGCCGATGTCTTTATAAAAATTCCGCAAAGCACCAGACAAGTCTATCACAAAACCGAAAGCTGTCAAGAGAAACGGTTGTTTTATGGGGGAAATCGGCGTATAATACAATTACTTATGGATAAAAACGGAGGCTCCCTATGAAATTGATGGTCCTTGACGGCAACAGCATCGTCAACCGCGCCTATTACGGCATCCGCCCCCTGACCACGCGGCAGGGACTATACACCAACGCCATCTACGGCTTTATCACCACGCTGCAGCGCCTGCTGGACGAGGAGAAGCCGGAGGCGCTGTGCGTCACCTTCGACCGGCGGGAGCCTACGTTCCGGCATGAGGCCGACGCGGCCTACAAGGCCCAGCGCAAGGGAATGCCGGAGGAGCTGGCGATGCAGATGCTGCCGCTGAAGCAGGTGCTGACGGCCATGAGCATCCCCCGGTATGAGCTGACGGGGTACGAGGCCGACGACCTTATCGGTACCATCAGCCGCAAATGCGAGGCGGCGGGCTGGGACTGCGTCATCGTCACCGGCGACAAGGACAGTCTCCAGCTCATCACCGACCACACCAAGGTGAAGCTGGTGTCCACCCGCATGGGCCAGACCACCACCAAGGACATGACGCCGGAGACATTTCAGGAGACCTACGGCTTCGCGCCCATCCATATGATCGACCTGAAGGCCCTGATGGGCGATAGCTCCGACAACATCCCGGGCGTGCCGGGCATCGGGGAAAAGACCGCCATGGCCCTGGTACAGGAGTACGGCAGCATCGATACGCTGTACGCACAGATGCCGGACGTTCACGCCAAGCCCGCCGCCCTGCGGAAGCTGCAGGAGGGGGAGGAGTCGGCGCGGCACAGCTACTGGCTGGCCACCATCGTCACCGATGCGCCGCTGGAGTTCAGACCGGAGGACAACCTGCGCCAGCCCTTCAAACCGGAGCTGTACGACCTGTTTCTGCGGCTGGAGTTCCAGAAGCTCATCGACAAGTACGGTCTGTCCCCTCAGCACCAGCCAGAGGAGAAGGCGGACGCTGCCGCCGAGGTGGAGATCCTGGAGACGGCGGAGCGGGCGCAGGAGCTGCTGGACCTGTGGCGGGGCGCGGACCATGTTACCGTCTACGGTCTGCCGGGCTTCAGCGCACTGGCGGTGGCCTGCGAGACGGGCGAGGGCACCGTCCGGATGGCAGAGCTGTACGAGAACCGGTACGGCGGGAACTGGCACGACCTGCTGGAGGCTCTGTTCGCCGCAGACATCAAAAAGGTGGGGCACAACGTTAAGGATATGATGCGCGCCCTGCTGGAGCGGGAGCTGCCCGCCGAGGGCTTTGTGTTCGACACGGCGCTGGCGGCGTACCTCTGCGACGCCACCGCCGGCAGCTACGATATCGCCAAGCTGTTTCTCTCTTTTTATAATGAGGAGCTGCCCAAGCCCGCCCATCTGGAGCCGGAGGCGTTCACGTCCCTGCTGGGGGACGATACGGCGGCTCAGACGGCGCTCATCAGCTACACCTCGGCGGTGTCGGCGCTCCGTGGGACGCTGGCGGCCAAGCTGGAGGCGTTGGACGTGACCAGGCTCTACTACGAGGTGGAGCTGCCGCTGTGCCGCGTGCTGGCGGAGATGGAGACGGCGGGCTTTCTGGTGGACCGGAAGGCTCTGGCGGAGTACGGCCAGACGCTGCAGGGCGTCATGGATGAGACGGAGCAGGCCATCTACGCCGCGGCGGGGGAGACATTCAACATCAACTCTCCCAAGCAGCTGGGCGTGATCCTGTTTGAAAAGCTGGGCCTGCCCCACGGGAAAAAGACCAAGACCGGCTGGTCCACCAATGCCGACGTGCTGGAAAAGCTGCGGTACGATGCGCCCATCGTGGCGGATGTGCTGCGCTACCGGCAGTACGCCAAGCTGAAAAGCACCTACGTGGATGGGCTGATGAAGGTCATCGAGCCGGACGGGCGAGTGCGCACCAGCTTCCAGATGACGGTGACGGCCACGGGGCGGCTGAGTTCCACGGAGCCAAACCTCCAGAATATCCCCACCCGCACGGAGCTGGGCAGCCAGCTGCGGCGGATGTTCACCGCGCCGGAGGGCTGCGTGCTGGTGGACGCCGACTACTCCCAGATCGAGCTGCGGCTGCTGGCCCACATTGCCGGCGACACCGAGATGCAGGCGGCGTTCCGGTCGGGGGCGGATTTCCACACCGTCACCGCCTCCCGCGTGTTCCATGTGGAGCCGCAGGAGGTGACACCGGAGATGCGCCGCCGCGCCAAGGCGGTGAACTTCGGCATCGTCTACGGCATCTCCGCCTTCTCACTGGCACAGGATATCGGCGTATCCGTGGCGGAGGCCAAGGCGTATATGGAGCGGTATTTTGAGACGTATCAGGGCGTGCGGCAGTATATGACCGACGTGGTCGCCAAGGCGGAGCAGGACGGCTACGTCCAGACGCTGATGCACCGGCGCCGCGCCCTGCCGGAGCTGAAAAGCAGCAATTTCAACATGCGGGAATTCGGCAAACGGGTGGCCCTGAACATGCCGGTGCAGGGCACCGCCGCCGACATCATGAAGCTGGCCATGGTGCGGGTACACCACCGCCTGAAGCGGGAGGGGCTGCGCGCCCGGCTTCTCATGCAGGTACACGACGAGCTGATCGTGGAGTGTCCGGCATCGGAGCGGGAGCAGGCAGAGCGCCTGCTGACGGAGGAGATGGAGCAGGCCGCCCAGCTGTCCGTGCCCCTGATCGCCGAGGCGCACAGCGGCAAAAACTGGCTGGCAGCGAAGGAGTAAGACATGAAACAGGTAAAGATCGTACCCATGGCGGCGGAGCATCTGGACCGGCTGGAGCAGCTGGAGCGGATGTGCTTCTCCCGCCCGTGGTCCAAGAAGATGCTGGCCGAGGAGCTGGACAACCAGTGCGCCGCCTTTCTGGTGGCGGTGGAGCCGGAGACGGAGAAGGCGGTGGGCTACGCGGGCCTGCTGGTGGTGGCCGATGAGGGCTACATTACCAACGTGGCCGTGGACCCCTCCTGCCGCAGGCAGGGTGTGGCAGCCCAGCTTCTGCAGGTGTTCGATAATTTCGCAAAGGGCAATCATCTGGCGTTCCTGACGCTGGAGGTGCGGCCCTCCAACGCGGCGGCCATCGCGCTGTATGAGGGCTTCGGCTTCCGGGAGGTGGGGCGGCGGCGCAACTACTACGACCTGCCCAAGGAGGATGCTCTCATTCTCACAAAATACTACACGGAGGAGGCGGCACAATGAACATTCTGGCCTTTGAATCCTCCTGCGACGAGACGGCTGTGGCAGTGGTGCGGGACGGACGGCAGCTGCTGTCCGACGCGATTCTCTCCCAGGCGGACATGCACGCCCTGTACGGCGGCGTGGTGCCGGAGATCGCCTCCCGCAAGCACGTGCAGGCCATCGCCGCCCTATCCGACAAGGCGCTGGCCGACGCGGGCCTGACGAAGCGAGACATCGACGCCGTGGCGGTAACGTATGCCCCGGGGCTTATCGGCGCGGTGCTGGTGGGGGTGTCCTTCGCCAAATCCGCTGCCTACGCGCTGGGGGTGCCGCTGATCCCCGTACACCATGTGCGGGGCCACATTGCCGCCAACTATCTGGCGTTTCCGGAGCTGGAACCGCCCTTCGTGGCACTGGCCATCTCCGGAGGCAACACCCTGATCGTGGACGTGCGGGACTATACGGATATGACGGTGCTGGGCGCTACCCGCGACGACGCGGCGGGGGAGTGCTTCGACAAGGCGGCCCGTGTGCTGGGACTGCCCTACCCCGGCGGCAAGCCCATGGATGAGCTGGCGCAGCAGTCCGCCGGCGGCAAATATGAGCTGCCCCGTGCCCACGTGTCCGGCGCGGAGCTGGACATGAGCTTCTCGGGCCTGAAAACGGCGGTGGTGAACCTGGCCCACAACGCCCAGCAGAAGGGGGAGGAACTGGACGCTCCTGCGCTGGCACGGGACTTCGCCTGCGCCGTGTCGGGCGAGCTGGTGCCCCGCGCCATGCGGGCGCTGGAGCTGACAGGGTATGACACGCTGGTGGCCGCCGGGGGCGTGGCGGCTAACTCCGTCATCCGCGGGGATCTGGAGCACGCCTGCCGTAAGACGGGGACGCGGCTGTTCCTGCCGCCGCTGCGATGGTGCGGAGATAACGGCGCTATGATCGGCGCCCAGGGCTACTACGAGTATCTGGCGGGCCGCCGTGCCGGACTGGACCTCAATGCCTACGCCACCATGGATCTGGGTACACTGACATAACGTGCAGCCCCGCTCTTTCGGGAGCGGGGCGTTTTCCTGCTCCGATGGCTGGCAGAAGGGGTCGTTATGGTAAACAAGATGGCTGTGCGCGTCGATTTGTGATGTTATGTAAAGTAAAACGGGGAAATTGGAAAAGTGGAAACCGAATTATGAGTGTCGTTGAATCTGGCGAAAAAGGCGGAAAAGCATTGAAAATACAGGGAACACATAGCTGTGGAAAACTTTGTGGAAAGTGTGGATAACTATTTGTAAAAATTATGTGATGCAGGATTATGTAAAATATATGTAAAGGGAACGTCTTGCAGCGGAATAGCGAAATTGTCAGGGAAAAGCGGGGGAATAGGGAAAAGCGAAGCTTTTTCCCAGGGTGTGACGGAAACGGGGAAGGGAGCAGATTTTCGCGGCGTGAGAAAAAGCGGCAGGCTTCGATGGGGAGATTACGTTATGTATTATTTCGTCGGAACGGCGAAAAGACGGTTGACGGCGGCACGGGGATATGTTATACTATCATCTGGTATTTCACTGTGCTTGTGTGGCTCAGCTGGCAGAGCAGCTCACTCGTAATGAGCAGGTCGCCGGTTCGAATCCGGCCACAAGCTCCAAAAAAGACGTCCGGAAGGGCGTCTTTTTTTTGAGCTTGTCCGGAGTCGAAGTTTATCCCCCGTAGGAGGAAATCCGGCCACAAGCTCCAAAAAAGACGTCCGGAAGGGCGTCTTTTTTTTAGCTTGTCCGGAGTCGAAGTTTATCCCCCGTAGGAGGAAATCCGGCCACAAGCTCCAGACTCCTCGCGGATGACGCGAGGAGTTTTTCTATGTACAAGAACACTGATAAGCGATATACACTTCCTATGAATGTTTCCTATTAGGAAAACACACTGTCGAAAGGGTGTGTAGCGGGCTCAGCCCGCTACGGCGGGATCGGTTGTGGTGTTGATTTCAATGTATTCCGCAATCTTGCGAAGTTCATCGGCAAACTTGAAGCGAACGCTAATATTGCCGTTTTCATAAACCTTGATGTGGTCGATCAGCTCAATAAGGATTTCGCGGGACAGCCCGTCAATGTTCTCAAACTTCATAAAGGCCACCAGCGCCGGGTGTTCTTGATCAACGCCATTTGCCAGGTCAGCCCGTTCAGCGGTCAGCCGTGCCAGAATATCGGAGAGCCGCTGGGACTGCTGCTCATAGTCGGCTTTCATGGTGCGGTATTCCTGCTGGGTAATTTCACCGTCTTTCCAGTCTTGATAAATAGACTGTTTGTATCGGGTGACTTTTGCCAGCTCCCGCTCCTTGGTGGTAATCAAATCGTCCAGTCGGAAAGACTGGCTTTTTTTGATTGGAGCCGAATTGATACGAGCCACCAGCTCCGAATAGGAAACCGCCAAATGCACCTGCTGTTGAATAGCAAACAGGACGGCAGCCTCCAGACGGTTGTGCTTGATAGAGTGCATGGAGCAAGCCAGCCGGGAACGGTTTTTGTAAGTAGAACAAGCGTAGTAGACATTTTTTCCGCTCTGGCTCCGGGTGATGGCCTTGCCGCAGTCGGCACACCGTAGGAACCCGCTGAACAGGTGAAGCTCCCGACTTTTAGGTGCTGACCGGGTATCACGCTTCAAAAGCGCCTGCACCTTTTCAAAGGACTCCTTGTCGATAATGGCTTCGTGGGTATCGGGAACCGTTACCCATTCATCCTCGGGGACGGCTTCAATCTCATGTACCTTGTAGCTTTTCACACGGCGACGGCCCTGCACCAGATCCCCGGTATAAATGGGATTGGTGAGGATATTCCAAACCACCCGGTCGCCCCACATGGGATCGTCGGAGGTTGAGGAAACCGGCAGGCCCTTGGCCCGTCTGTATGCCGTCGGGCTGGGAACGCCATGTTCATTGAGGTAAAAGGAGATATGCCGCTTGGTTGTGCCTTGCAGACACAGGGCGTAAATCTGTTTGACGATTTCAGCCGCATCCTCGTCCACAATCAACTGGTGCTTATCCTTTGGGTCTTTGATATAACCGTAGGGAGCAAAGGAACCGATATACTGGCCGTTGCGCCGCTTGTAGTCAAAGACTTGTCGGATTTTCTTTGAGGTCTGATAACAGTATTGGTCGTTCATAACATTGGTGATCGGAACGATGATACTGGAAACGCTGTCCGGGTCTTTGTAGCTGTCCACATTCTCGGCAAGGCTGATGAAGCGGACGCCCATCTGGACAAACAGATTATCAATCAGACTTCCCGCATCGCTGTAATTGCGGGCAAAACGAGAAAGGTCTTTGACGATCACACAGTTGATCTTGCCGCTCATAACATCGGCAAGCAGCCGTTGGAAGTTTTCACGGTCTGCGTCTGTCCCGGTATGCCCATCGTCTACATATTCAGCCACGCTTTCAAACTCGTCAATGTGCATTTGGTAAAAATCATTGAGGAGATCGCGCTGGTTTTTCACGCTGTTGCTGTCGTCTTTATAATCCTTTGATTTCTTCAAATCCTCTTTGGAGAGCCGGATGTATTCACCCAGCCGCCAGCGTCGGATCGTATAAGAGGGGGAAAGTTTCTGCTGATACCCTCTATTTTTTGCTCGTGCCATTTGTCCTCCTTCCCTATCACATTACATCTATATTATACCTCTGTTCGGGAGGGACAACAAGGATGCCTTTGATAGCTCCAACCTTGGGACACTCTGTCTCGAAGTCCAAAACGGGCCGTAACCGAAGTTACAGCCCGCTTTTTGCACGGATCAGAAAGTCGCCCAAGGTGTCCTGTAAGGACGGGCCACTTTCTGCAAATTCAATTTTTACGCCCACGCCGCCGACGCAGTAGCAGTACAGATTTTTCGCACCCTGCATAAAGCAGGTAATACGATCCTCGCGGGACAGCCCTTTCTGAAAGGCCATACCGCTGACATCGGGAAGCGTGTCTGCGCTGGTTGCGCCAATATCGACGCGCTGCATTTCATCAAGTTCCTGTGTGGTTAATTTCACGGTAAAACCTCCTTCGTTCAGATTGATAAACGCCTCCCATTGTCCTGTGGGGAAACGCGAAAAGGCGGCACCGATAAGTGCCGCCCTTTGGCCTGTCCTCACCTTGGGACAAAGTGTCTCGTAGTTAATAGGGACTGCTTTCGTAATGCTGCTGAGCCTCCTCCAGCCCCGTGAAGTCGAACACATAATGGAGCTCGCCCACCACACGGCGAATATCCTCGGGGGAGAAACCGCAGTTTTCCATCGCATAGATCACATAGCCACGGCAGGCATTGTTGCTCCACGGCTGGGCCAGCATAGCTACCAATACAGGATCACAGGTCATGGGACATTCCTCCTTTTTCTTTTTTTCGATTTTGCTCTTTTAAGGAAACGATCGGGAGCCCTTGCAGCTCCTTGGGGAAGTGACCCCGGAACAATCGGCTTCGATTGGCAACCAAGATCACATCGGTGCTGCCATCTTTTACAGCCTGTATCACAGAACGCAAGCCGGGGCGCTCCATTGTGCGCCCGGTATAGCCGACATCCAGATATATCCCGGCAATTTCCATACCGTGTTTCTTTGCATAGTCGGTTAGGTAAACCTGCTGTCCTCTGATTGCGTCAATCGCAAAAGAAGTTTGGGGGCCGTCAACACGGCAATATATAACAGCGTTCATATCATCGCCTCCCTGTTAAAGATAGGGGAACACCGCACACATTTTCTTGACCTGCCCAAAGACAACTATATTCGGTGCGGTGTTCCCGCACAATGGATAACTGCTACCCGGAGGGACAGGCGGCCAGCCTGTCCTCTGGTGGATCGTGGCCGTGGGATGGCCTATCCCATTTTCGGCGCTGGTGTTGGTCGCTCTTTCCCGTGGAGGAAGTCACAGCGCACCCGCCGCTCGGCTCGGCTCCCCTCATTATGCTCGGGGTCGCCCATTATTCCATTGTGAAGAAGAAAACCTCCTCTCATAAACCGAGACATTTTAAGATGTAATTCGGATAGGTTCAGCGGGCATTTCTCAAGTATTTTTTCATGTTTTCCAATCCACGCTCCACAGCCCGACGCACCGCACTTTCATGGACACCTTCGGCCTTGGCTACCTCAGAATAGCTCTTGCCGAGGATAACGCAGGCATCGACCCGGCGGCCCTGTGCTTCGGGCAAAGAGTTGAGGGCATTCCACAAAAGGCAAAACCGCTCCATGCGCTCCAGCAATTCTTGGGGCGTTGGCTCATGCAGGCAAGCGGAGTATTCGATCCCATCGTCACAGTCGAGAGAATACTGCGCCTTGTGCCGGGAGAGCCGCCGCTGGTAGGCCATCTCATAACGGGCATCGGCCAAGAACACCGCAGCCACTTCATCGGAAACCTCGATATATTCATCGGTTAAGTACCAAGAGTAAAAATCTTTCAAATTGATTGTAGTCATTATATTTTCCTCCGTTCAGATTTTGGTGAGTGGCGATCTGGACGGAGGGGCGGAGGGGATCGACAGCCGGGGCCGCCCCTGCCAACCTCGGGACAAAGTGTCTCGAAGCTGGCAGAGGATAAAAGAAAAGCGCCCGCACAGCATGACGCTATGTAGACGCACGAATTTTTATTTACACATATGTACTGGAATATTTCATGTTCATGATCGGACGATCCCGGAAGGGGAGCTACACTTTTTTTGACAACGGCCCACTATTGTATAGCTTGCGGAAGAAGGACATGAACATGGTGATACCCTCCATAGGGCCGCCATGCTCCTGTAAATCAGCATTGGTTGCAGAAAGAAGCGGCGGCTCTGAAAATCAAAGCCGCCGCATTATAGGTGCGTGTCAAATCATCTGCTGTACGACGGCTTTTTTTCTTTTGCCGTCGTGCGGCAGGTTTCTTTAATTATTCACGATTTCAGATCCCGCATTATGAACTTCAACACTTTCAACCTCACAGGATAATGCCAATTCGGTTGTAGAGAGAGTTGTTGCTAATTCATTGCCTTTTTCAGCCAAGGCTGTCTTGATATTGGAGTTTGATAGTTCCTCCTCGTTAAGATCATCCACATAGCTTTGATACTTTGTCCTAAACTCTTGCAAGATGTTATCTCGTTCAGCTACGGTGAGGTTATCCGGGGAGAGAATCGTGTAATGCAGGTGGTATAAGGCGTTGAAAACAAACTGATAGGTAGTTTCTGCTCCTGCGATATTTTCCTCCCCCGCAAGTGTTTCCTGCGGTCGTTCTTTTCTTTCCAGATAGTCAGAAAAACCTACCTTGTCATTCATCTGCTCACAGTACAGCTCATCAAGGGACGCCGCAAGGGTTACGGTAAAGAACTCATAATTTTCATCATCCGGCAAGATACTTGCCACCACCTCAGCCTGTGCATCTAACAGCCCGGAAATATCGTCATTGTCCGGGGAAAGAGATTTGTTAAAGTCGGCCACGCTCATTTCACCGTAATCAGCTACCTTAAACGCAACCAGCTTTTTATAGGCATCCGATGTGGTGGGGGCGTCTGAACTTATGGTCGTGGTTTCTTGACCGGCAGGGCTGGGGCTTGGCGTTTGGTTTTCGTAGGTGGTACACCCTGCCAGCAAACCCAAGCACAGCACGGCGGCAAAACCAACCATCATCTTTTTCCGTTTCATTTTTTGATAGACTCCTTTCTGCACTCCTTTGAGTACAGTATAAGAATACCGCCAGCACTTGGATTGACATTGTATTGAATATGTTTTTTATGTGGAGATACAAAAACGGCAGCAGGACTTTAACCTGCTGCCGTTTTTACGAAAGGCATTTATAGGGTTACATCTACTATGACACCATCTTTCGCGTTTCGTATGCTTATTCCTGCCCCGTGCAAATCAAGAATTGTTTTGACGATAGATAAGCCTAATCCGCTACCCCCTGTTTGTCGGTTGCGTGATTGTTCTACCCGATAGAACGGTTCAAATAGCTTTGGAATGTCGGCTTCTGGAATGTGTACCCCTGTATTTTTTATTTCTAAATATGCTTTTCCGTCAGCACCGCTCAAATTGATATATAGGCTATTTCCGGGCGGCGAATATGTTACCGCATTTCCAAGAAGATTATCAACCACCTTTTGGAGCAGATCGGCATCACCGTCTACATAAACGCCAGCAGACAGATTGATATTTGCGGACAAGTCTTTTTGTACGAACAAGTCCTCAAAGCTGGACAATCGTTGGCGTATAAGTTGGGTAAAATCAAACAGGGTTTTGGTACAGGAATATTCCGGGGCTTCAATTCTTGAAATAGTAAGAACTTCCTGCACCATTTTTTCTAATGTATCAATGACTTCAAGCGATTGTGCAAGATAGGTTTCTCTGTCTTTATAGCGGCCAACTTGACAAAGCATACCTTGAAGTTGCCCTTTGACGATTGTGATCGGGGTTTTCAACTCGTGGGATGCAGCCGAGAAAAACGCTACCCGCTGCTGTTCTAAATGGCGTTCTTTTTCAATATCCGCCTGCAGTTTTTGATTGGCGGTTTGTAAATCGGATAAAGTAGCATCCAGTTTTCCCGACAGCTCATTTAAGCTGCGGGAAAGGACACCTATTTCGTCGGATCGGTCAACCGGGCACTGCCCGCTAAAATCCATGTTTGCCATTTGTTTTGATATTCTACTAATTTTCTTGATCGGGGCTGTCATATACCAAGTATAGAAAATCGCTATCAAAACAGAAGTAGCTATAATGATAACCGCTAACGAGGGAAAGGCTTTATGTAAAGCCTCAATCACCTGGCTTTCTTTTTCTGTATTCTTGGAAAGAAACAGGGTATAGGGGTCATCATCCCCAATAAAGGAAACTGCGAAGTGTTCAGTTGTTTCTTGCCGGGAATAATCATCAATGTGCTTTCCGACAACTGCCGTCACATCCGTATAACTGACTTCTTCACCGGATGAATTAAACAGGTGCAGTAAATATTCCTCGTCATAGCTTTCCGAAAGTGTTTCGTTTGCCATCGAGAAATAGGCGGCGGTTTCTTCTTTTCCCGTTCTTGATAATTCTTGTGCAAGTTCAGCAGCTACCCACTCAACATCCGACAGGGTGTAAGAATAGACATACGGTGCGAAATGAAGAATGGAAAAATAGGTAATGCCGCAACACACCGCCATTAAAAGTGCCGATACAATAAAAACTTTTATTGCCAGCTTATTTTTTATCTTCTTTATCAATTCTATATCCCACCCCTCTGATTGTTTCTATATAGTCGGCTCGATCCAACTTTTTCCGCAGATTTTTAATGTGTGTATCAATAATCCGTTCATCACCAAAAAACTCGTATTTCCAAAGCATCTGCAAAAGGTTTTGACGGGTCAATATTTTCCCTTGATGCGTCAACAGCTCCCGCAGTATTTCAAACTCACGAGGAGTAAGATCAACCGCATCATTCTCTATGTAGGCCCGGTATGCCTCTAAATCCAACATCAGATTTTTATATGAAATTGTCCGTGAGGGTTCTCCTTGCTTTGAGGTACGGCGAAGAACCGCTGCAATCTTCCGTATTAGTATGGGCATGGAAAATGGCTTGGTGATATAGTCATCCACCTGCAAGTCCAGTCCTTTAATTTGGTTTTGCTCTCCGTCTAAAGCCGTAAGCATAACGATAGGGACATCCGACTTTTTTCGCATTACCTCGCATACCCCGTAGCCGTCAATCTTGGGGAGCATAATATCGAGTAATATCAAGTCAAAGTCCTGCTCGGAAAACAAGGAAAGCGCCTCAACGCCATCAGATGCCAAAATGACCTCATAACCGGCCTCTTGTATAAAGTCATGTAATAATGCTTGTATTGCCAAATCATCTTCAACGATCAAGATTTTCTGCATATAGCCACCTCCTGCGCCCTAATTGTAACAGAGAAAAATGTATCTATTGTGGAGTTTCAAAAAATATTTTTCATGTATATTATACCGCTGTTCTTGAAGACTATCAATGATGCAAACGGCTCGAGCACGAAATAAAATACTACATAAACATAAAATTATACTTCGTTCAAATAATATCACCCGAAATGTAAAATAATATAGGGGTGATATGAGAATGTACCAAGATGAACGAAAACTTGATTTTCACGCGCTGGGCCGGGAAATCAAGCGCAAAAGAGAAGCCAAAGGCTGGACACAGGAATACCTCGCACAGCTTGTAGACCGCACCCCGCGCTCTATCATGTATTTTGAAAACAGAGGACAACACCCCAGCCTCAATACTTTTTATCAGCTCGTCACCCTGTTGGATATTTCCGTAGATGATTTTTTCTATCCAGACAAGCAGAACGGCCAAAGTGACTGCCGAAAGCATATAAATCATTTGCTCAACGAAATGGACGAAAAAGAACTCACAATTATTGAAGCCACAGCGGAGGGGTTGAAAAAGGCCCGGAGAACGGAGAAAGTGTGAAAACGCGGACTCCGTTTTTTTGCGCCATTTTCGGGGTTGCACGAAACGGCAAGCAGGGCGAGTGTATAGACACTCGCTATTTTTGCGCCCCGAGGGGCCTGCAAAAATGCTTGTTGGGGAGCCTCCCCAAACCCGGCAGACTTCGGGACAAAGTGTCCCGAAGTGGCGGCGCATAGCGCCTTTTGTCTGCGGCCCGTCGCTATCGCTCTTGTGCCTTATTTTCCCGCCCGCCGGTTACGCCGAGCAGGTGGTCTATGTTGGCCTTGATCGCCACGGCCTCCCGCATATCCTGCTGGGCCTTGCGATATTCCGCATAAAGGGCCTTTTTCTTTTCAGCCAGTTCACGGCGGGACTTTTTGAGCGCGTCCATCTTGGGGAGCTTGGCCCCGGCCAGAATATCATTCATAGCAGCCTTGGCCGCCCGGTAGCTGGCAAGCTCGGCCTCATGCTCGGCAAGATATTTCTTGCTGTACCGTGCCGCCTTGTAGCCGTCGAACACGGGGCGGGTCTTGGCATACTCCACCGTGGCCGCCATGAGCTGGTCGGTTTTAGCAAGGGCCGCCTCGGTGTCCCGCAGCTCCCCAGCCAGCGCATGAAAGCGATCCACGGCCCCGGAGGTCTTGGCGGCCAGCGCATCGTAGTCGCCCAGCTCATGCTCCCGGAGGTGTTGCAGGGCAGCGGCCATCTGTTTGAGATTGTAGACCTTGGCCCACCGTTCATAGGCCGGGCCCTTGCCTTGGCTCAACCGCTCTTGAATGTCGATTATGAGATTGATCCGCTGGGGCGGCGGGGCCTCGTCTGGGATCTCCGGGGCAGGCCGTTCTCCGGCGATCACCGCCCGGATGTCCTCGGGATCGTAGCCGTCCCCCAAGGTGGACGCCCGGAGCCGGGTGGGTTTCTTCTGCCCCGGTACAAGGAGCGAGATCACGCCGCCCCGCCCACGCTTCACGGCATACCCGGCCCCCTCCATGAGCCGCAGAAACGCCTCGAAGTCAGCGGGCTTTTTTGCCAGCACATCCCCGATGGCAAGGCGCAGCCGCTGCTGTGCAGACGGGGGCCGCTCACCAATCCATTGGCCGTAGTTGAGGAAACGCCCCTTGCTGTGCAGCTTGGGGCTGGTAATCACGGACAGGTCATTTTCCAGACACACCCGGTCAGAGAGCCGCCGCAGGGCGCTGGCCGATCTGAAAAAATCCCGGTATTTGTGAGCGCAGTCCAGCGCGGTTGAATTGTAATAAATGTGGTTGTGGATATGGCGGCGGTCTGTATGGGTGGCAACGAAAAAAGCGTGTTTGCCCTTCGTCCAGCGCATGGCTGTTTCATAGCCCACGCGGTTTGCCTCCTCGGGGGTGATCTCTCCGGGCTTGAACGACTGGCGAATTTGATAGCACAGCACATCCGCATCCCGCCGCTGTTCCCGGCCCGTGATGGCTTTGTATTTTGCCTTGGAGAGCAGGAACTCCGCATCGGCGGTCATGTGGTCGCACTCATAGCAGGAGATCAACTCCCCGCCCTCGGTCTTGTCCGGGTTCTGCCCATATTCAAAACGGTCTTTCAGAGATTGGGCGATGGTTTCTCCCTTGCTGATGTGGTGGGCCTTTAGGTAGGTCGTGGCCGTGGATATTCCCCCTTTCCAAGAGAAAAGCGGCGGCTACACACAGCCGCCGCCTCGCTGCTTCGGGACAAAGTGTCCCAAAGTAATCAATCCGTGATAAAGCATTTCAAAGAGTAGTTGAGCCCGTCCAGCTTGCAGATCAGCCACTCGGCCACGGCAGGCAGGCCAAAAGGAGAAAGGAGAAAAGCCATCACCAGCCAAGTGATCCCCCACGGGGTATGACTCTGAATGAACAGTTCAAACAATCCGCCTACTGCGAAAACAAGGGACAGGATGCCAGCTACCCAAGACGCAACAGAAACACTAAAACTCAATACCGCTACGATGAGTGTGAGCGCCAGCATGAAAGGGGCGGCGATGATTTTCAGAATGATCCGCATAACTTGATACCTCCTTGAAAATTGAAAGTTTTTTCCTACATGATAATTATACCTCCGTCCGGGTGGGACAACAAGGATGCCTTTGGCTTTCTCCACCTCGGGACACTTTGTCCCGAAGTCGAGAAAACCGGGGGACGGCACAAGGCCATCCCCCGGACATTCAGAGCGCCGTCACAGCGGAGAGTTTTTTCAGCAAATCGGACAGCGGCTCCCACAAAGCCGCATAGTCCTTTTGAAGCTGAGCAATTTCCTCGGGGTAGATACCCCCGTAAGTGTTGGCCTGTATCGCCACTTGATTGAGATTATTTGCACAACGGCGCTGTAAGGACACCAGCTCCCGGATGTCCGAGAGGTCAACATGGAGCACATACCCATTGAGCGCCATTTTACGGACATAGGCGCTTAGATTGCTGATCCCGGCCTCGGCCATGCGCCCTTGAATAACCTCCATTTCATCGGGGCGCACCCATACATAGATCGGCATACTGCGAACGCGCTTTTTTGTCATCGTTCCTCGCGCTCCCGGCTGCGGCGCTTGCTGGGCGGCTCTTTCACCTTATCCAGCTCCTTTTCCTGTTCCGGGGGCAGAGCGGGAAGCTGGTTGTTCAGAACGCCGTCGATCATGTTGTAGTTATGCTCGGCGGCGATCTCCGCACTTTTCATGGGGTTATATCTTTCTTCCATTTTGATCCTCCTATCGGTCGCCCCGGTCGGGGGCTTTTTTCTTGGGGACAGGATCGCCCCGGTTGGCCTCGGCCAGAGCAGCAGCCTCCTTCATCTGCTGGGCAATCGACCGGGGCCTGTCGCCGCTTTCCCGCCGCAGCTCGGAAATATTGGGTGCGGGACGGAACTCATAGTCGGACACCTGTTTTTCCGTCAGCGGTTTGGTGTAGGTCAGATGGCCCCACGCCACAAACGCGCCGCCCTCCACAGGGATACGCTGGTCGTAGTTGACGATCTCATCCGGGGCGTTGTGGGGCGGCTTCGGAAATGTGCCGATGTCCACAGGCCGCTGGGTGGAATAATACTTGTAAAGGCCGGGGGCCTCGATCTGCACGACTTTGACCTTGTAAAGCCGCTGGTAGTCCTGCACCCGGTCTGCAAAGTCCTGTTCCATAGCGGTCAGATCGCTCCCGTAGTGCCCCCACTCATATTGACGCTGGCCGTTTTTGTCATCGTAACAGGCCCATGTAACATAGGGGGACGGAGCGGTGGGGTGTTCCCCCAGCGCAAAGCCCCTGCCGTTTTCCAGCATGACGGCCTTCAGAATGGCATAGCCTTGGTTTTTATCCATCGTTCCTCCTTATCGTGATATATCCTTTTCCGCTTTCCGGGCAAAGGGCTGGAGCTGATAGGGGCTCTGGCCGTCCTCGGGACGCAGGAAGTCCAGACGGGCCGCCGCCCGGATCGCGTTCTGATTGAGCTGCCGCTGCCATGCGCCCTGGCTGGGAGCCCACTTGAAGCCCTCGGATTTCAGCGCCCGCCGCTGATCCTCCGGGGGCTTTTCATCGAAAAGCAGTTGCAGACGGTTCTCGGCCTCGTTGATCTTGGCCTCGCCGCCGGGGAAAGTCCAGCCCACAAACTCGCTGCGGTTTTTTAGATCGTCAATGCGCTGTCGCACCCGGCGGATATTGGCGTTGTTGTTTGTCAGCAGAAAAGAGAGGTAAGGCACCGGGTCTTTGCGCCAGTCATTCGCCATAGAGGATTGTAGCCTGCCAATATCCTCGTCGGACAGGCCGGGACAGCCCTCCAAGGTCTTGCGCTTGCGGTAATAGGCATTGACGCTTTTCATGGTGGCTTGCAGCTCCTCCAGCCCCGCCAGCTTCTTTTCCAGTTTTTCCACGGCAAGGTCATCATCGGCGCTGATCCCGCCCGTACCCACAGACTTGATTTTATCCAGCAGCTTTTCAATTTCCATGTACTCGCCCATATTGCGGTCACGAGCGGCGTTCTGCTTTTCCTTTTTGCGTACCGGGAAATTGCCGCCCCCGGCGATCAGAATGGACGGCACACGACCATCAATGACATGGGACTCGTTGAGGTTGGCGGCCAGCTTTTTGGCGTAGCGGTCAACCAGCGCGTCGATCTTGTCATGGTACATGGGATCGACGCGGGCCTTCTGGCGTTCCGCTATGGCATACGCCTCATCCACCATCTGGCGGTAGGCGCTTGTAGCCGAGCCGGGCTTGTAGTCGGAAAAACTGTTCATATCCTTTGCCCGCTTTGCCGCCGCCTCGTTGATTTCATAGTATTTCGGCATGGTTCCTCCTTTCAAAAATCACCCTACTTCGGGACAAAGTGTCCAGAAGTACAGCGTAAAAATGTTGACAGCATCGGGGCCAAACAGGGGCGGGCAGTAAAAACATACGGCCCACCCCTAAAGCGGCTCCAAAAAGCCCTGAGATACCGGGCTTTTTTCGGGCCTAATTGTCAACAGACCAGCCCCGTTTTTTCTTCATGTGATCCCGCTGCTGGCGGCGGTGGGCTTTCTTGGCACAGGTCGGGGAGCAGTAGCGCGTCCTGCCGTCCGGGAGAAAGACGCTGCCGCAGACCGGGCAGAGCCGGGTTTCCGGGGCGGGGCCCTCGGCGGCCAGCGCCGCCTCCAGCACAGGATCAAGGGGCAGGACGGCCTCCCGGAAGTAGCGGCAATAGGCCCCTGTCCAGCACTTGCCGAACATATAACATTCACAATCCAGCGGTAAGCAACCGTATTCCCGGTCGTAGTTGGCGCACCACTTTGTCACCAGCGCACGGATTTTCCCCTTTTCCTCTCGGGTCAGCTCACGGGCCACAGCATCACCTCCCGCCAGCCGGGGGTTTGAGCAAATCCCGGTAGCAGGACATACAGGCGATGCCCCGCCAGTAGGGGCAGCCGTCACAGCGGGAGCCCTTGGGTGCCTTGGACGGGGGCGGGGTCTGAATGTGGGACGGCTTTTTCATCATGGTTTCGTAGGGGCTGTTGGTAAAATTCATACATTGTCCTCCTCGGGTTCGGGATCGTCCTCGTCCCACGGGGGGCCGTCATCCTCAAAATCGTTGTAAGCGTCCATTTCTTCCTCATAGTCATCCTCGGGCGCGGCGGCCTGTTGGTGCTTGGGGCGGTAAATCTTGAAGTACCACCCGGCCCCGCCGCCAATGGCGAAGATGGCAAGCACAAGGAACAGCGAGCCCAGCCCGCTTTTTTTCTCGGGTTCCTCGGGTTCTGGCTCCGGGGTAGGTTCGGGTTCGGGAGCTGTACCAGCACATTCGCCCATATTGACGGAGCAGACGGGGCAATCGGTACGGATGGCCCCCACCGCGCATTTATCCGTACAGGTGCAGGCGGGCGGCTCACCGCCAGCGGCCTCCATAGCGGCCAGCAGGTCGGCCTCGTCCACCACGCTGAAAAAGTAGGTCTGATACTGTTCTTCCTCCCCGTTCACCGGCTTGTCGTAGTCGATGACGATATAGAAAGTGCTGCCGCCGCTGGTCTGGACGGTGATAAACTGCTTGTTGGTGTGCTTGTCATAGAGCAGATCGCGGGTCACAAGGGTGCCCTCCTCGGAAAAGCCCTCGCCGGGCTCCACCGGGTCAAGCCCCTCCCAGTTCACGCCCCCGGTCTGCTCGGGAGGAGTGGTTTCCTCGATATACTCGTCGCCGCCCCCGGCGTAGGCCGTGACGGAAAAACCGCATAAAAGAACGACGGCACAAAGCGCCGTCGTCAGCAACCTAAATCCTCTTTTCATTCGCTGTCCTCCTTGTCCTCGGACTTCGGGACACTTTGTCCCAAAGCTGCCTTGCCGCCGTTCTGGATGGACTGGAGCAGCAGGGGCAGATCGGTGAGGGAAATGCTCATGCCCCGCACGATGTCCACGATCTCGCTGTTTTCCGCCTCCAGCTTTTTCTGCTCCAGCTCCTTCAGCCGGGCCTGCTGTTCCGCGATCTTGGCCTTGACCTTTTCGATCTCGGCCTCGATTTTTGCGCTTTTGCTGATTGCCATATTCAAAAATCCTCCTTTGTCAATAAAGTTTGCCGTAGGCATATAGATGGGACTGCCAATAGCTGTTGTTCAGATTGGCATAGCTGATGGGATCGCCGCAATGGAGCATCCAGCCATCCCCCACATAGATGCCGCAATGAGAAACGCCCGGGGTATCATAGGTTCCCGTGAAGAAAACAAGATCGCCGGGCTTGGGGTTATTTGTCCGGGTGGAAATGTTGTAGAGCCCCTGGGCTCCCAGCCGTCCGAAGTCCCAGCCGCATTGATTGTAAACATAGCTGACGAAGCCGCTGCAATCAAAGGAAGTGTTGGGGTTGGAGCCGCCCCATACATAGGGGAAGCCCACATATTTTTCCGCCTCTGCCAGAATAGCCGCAAAGGTTTCATCGGCCAGATATTCCTCCGGGATGTCATGCTCCGGGGGCGGGTTGGTGTACTTGGGTACATAGCCGGACTCCGGGAACAGGTCGGGGCGGTTGCCCAGCGTAGCCATATAGAGGGCATACCGGGAAAGCTGTTCCTCGGTCATCATGTAGATCGGCACATGGGAGAGGTTGAAGTTTTCCAGCGTTACATAGCAAATGTAGTAGTTGTACGGCACTTCCACATCGTAGTCGTTGCCCTCGCTGTCCGTCCGGGTTTCCGTCCGATACCGCACCTCCACCACCACATCCTCGGTGAGAATATACTGGCGGTCAAACAGGCTTTGAAGCGTACCCTGCACCTCGTCCACCGTCCACGCCCCCTCATGGAGCGCCGAGAGCATGGAGATCAGCACATAGGGATCGTGCTCAATGTCATCGAGATCAAAATGGTATTCGTCATAATCGTGGGTGGCCTCATAGGTGTCGAGGTACTCCTGCAGCTCGGCCTCCAATGCACAATAGGCGGCCTCGGCCCCCAGCATATCCCCATCCTCGGACGGATAGGTGCTGGCGGCCACCGCACCCACAAGGCCGTTGCCCACCGACGCCATAGAAGAAACGCAGGACTGGAGGGAGAAGATCAGCAGACAGCAGGCCAGCGCAACGATCACACCCACAGGATGCCGTTTGACGAAGCCCCACGCCCGGACAGCCAACCGCTCCGTGGTGACAGCCGTTTTCTCGGCGGCCTTGGCCACATGCTTGGCGGCCTCCCGCGCCTGTTTCGCATACTGCTTTTGGATGTGCCGCTTTTGCAGATACCGGGAGATCACACCTTGATCCAGCTCGGGGTGTTCCAGAGCCGCCGCTCGGAACTGATAATCCGCCGTGGCCTTAATATGCCTGGCCTCGGCCTTGCGGACTGCTTTTGCCGGATGTTCCCGGATAGCCTTTTTTACATGGTGCGTTCCATGCCGCAGAACGGACTCGCCCACCAGCTCGGAGCGGTGAGCGCCCTCGGTGCCCACATTTTCATGCTCCACCTCATAGATTTTCCCATGCACAAAGCCATGCACACCGCCCAGCGCCGCCCGGCCCGCACGCTTCACGGGGCCGGGACGCTTGGGCGGTTTCTGCTTCGCCAGCTTGCCCCGGGCCTTATCCAGCTTTTCACCCCGCTTTTCCATACGGAGCTTGGACTCCGCCGCCTGTTCCTGCCGGCTCTTGTGTCGGAACTTGGACTTCGGGACACTTTGTCCCGAAGTGCCCTTACTCGTCTTTTCGCTCATGGGCCATATCCTCCGGGCGGGTCGTCAGCAGATCATAGATCTCACCGCGAGGGAAACGATCCACAAAAGGAATGGTGGTGTTGCCGTAGAACAGCAACCCCTCGCCGGAATTGGAGTGGGTGATGTAGGAGAGCTGATGCTCGGAAATGCCGAGCTGCTTCGCCAAAATCGCCCGGTCGCTCTGTGCCTGTGACAGCAGGATCATAAAGTCGGTGTTATCCAGAATGTTCTCGATCTCCAGACTGGCCAGCAGGTTCTTTACATTCTGCGTCAACGCCGACGGGACGCAGCCCCGCTTACGCAGGGTACGCCACAGCAGAACAAAATAACTGGCCGTGAGGGGGTCACGGAGCAGCACATGGAACTCATCGAAGTAGCACCATGTCGCCACGCCGTTTTCATAGTTGGTATTCACCGCCGCCGTGACAAACTCATTGGTAATGTGCATGGCGATCTTGCGGAGGTTTTCTCCCATCCCCTTGATGACGATGCACACCACACGGGAATTGAGATTGACATTGGTGGGGTGATTGAACAGGTTGAGGGAGCCTGTGCAGTAGAGCTCCAAAGCGGTCGCCACCCGGCGGGCCTCTGGCTCGGGCTGGCGCAGAAGCTCCTCATACAAATCTTGGAGCAGGGGCGTTTTCGCCGTTTCCAGTCCCAGCGCCACCTCCCGGTAGACCAGCCGCACGCAGCGGTCAATGACGGTCTTTTCGATGGGCTGCAAGCCCTCCTTGCCGCCCACCACCAGCTCGCACAGGGAAAGCAAAAAGTCCGCCTTCATGGAAAGCGGGCTGTCCTCGTCGCTGATCCCCATTTGAATATCCATCGGGTTGATGTGGTTGGGGCTGTCCGGGGCGATCTCAATGACCTGTCCGCCCAGCCGACGCACCAGCGGAGCATATTCGCCCATTGGGTCTACAATGATTATTCGATCCTGCGGGATGGTCAGAAACACATTGAGCAATTCCCGCTTGGCGGCGAAGCTCTTGCCCGAGCCGGTGGAGCCGAGATACAGGCCGTTGGCCGATTTCAGTTTTTTGCGGTCAGCCATGATGACATTGTGGGAAAGAGCGTTCATGCCGTAGTAGAGAGCCTGCCCGCCCATGCGCAGCTCCCTTGTCATAAAGGGAATGAAAATCGCCGTGGAGCTGGTGGTCATGCCCCGCTGGATCTCCAGCCCGTTATAGCCGAGGGCCAGCGAGGAAACAAACGCCTGCTCCTGCTGCCAGTCCAGCCGCTTCAAGGCGCAGTTGTACTTCTGCGCGATGCCGCCCACGGTAAACACATCGTTTTCCAGCCGCTGGCGGTTGGGAGCCATGTTCACCACCGTAAAGGTGAGCAGGAACATTCTTTCATTCCGGGACTGGAGGTCGGCCAGCAGCTCGGCGGCGTCCTTGGAAAAGGTAATGAGGTCGGGGGGCAAAATCTCCATGTCGTACCCTGCCCGGACAGCCTTTTTCTGTTCCTCGGCCTTCATGCGGCCAATGTCGGAGATTTTTCCCTTGATGGTCTTAATGGCCTTGAGCTGATCCACCGTCTGAATGTGCATGGTGACGGTCAGCTCCGCATCCAATTCCAAAATCTCGGCAAGGAGCTTGTCAGATAGCTCCGACGCCAAAATCTGCAAATAGGACGCCGCGCCCCAATAGCGGCCCACCCGGAAAGTGCGGCTGTCCCGGAAGTCGAAGCTGTCCGGGGCGATATAGTCCTTGGTGCCAAGGCCGTGTTTTGGGATGTCCTTCCACGCAAAGCGGAACGGCTCCCGGTTTCCGGGGTGCATCTGGCTATGGAGCAGCGCCAGCCGATCCCGGCCAGCCAGCGGCTCCGACTGAACGCCCAGCCGATGGAGGTTGCCCATCACATCGGCCTCCACACGCTCCAGACGGGGCCGGGCCTCGGCCACACCCTCGGCGGGCAGGCCAAAGGTGATATATTTTGTGCGTTCAATACCGTTGTTGCTTTTGGCGATCTGGTTTTTCAGCATGGAGGTGAACTCCTCCCGGACGCTGTTGAAGTCATCCTCGGCGGGCGGGATATTCACCTTGTAGCGGCTGCGGTCACGGGAACGGCGGTTGATAAAGGAAAGCTGGAACGGCAGGGAGCTGTCGAAGTAATTGAGGAATGAGCTCCAGCCGCCAAAGATAGCCGTCTGATCCTCGGTGGACGCCACGGAATAGTTGATGTCCTCGTATTCCACGGTTTTCGTGTAAACGCCGCCGGGGAGCTGGCACACGCCGTCCGGGTGCATGGCGATATAGGGGATGGTCTGTTGGGCCGAAAGTCCGGCCCGGCCTTTAGCGGCCCTTGCGGTGCCGCGCTTTTTGGGTTTGCTTTTTGTCTGCAATAGGCTCCTCCTTTCCCGCAAACGGAGCATAGATATTCTGCGTTTTGTACGGTCTGATACCGGGTTGGGTGAACTTGGCCCGGAAGATGTTCCGCACTACCTTTTCAAAAGGCAGACCGTCCCGCTCATACATGGCAAGCATAAACGCCGGGAGCATGACGGCCAGCATGAGGAACATGGCCCCGGTGCTGCCGATAGAGTTCCGGGACAGCAGATAAACCGGGACGCCTACCAGCGCCGCGCCGCCGAAGCAGATCAACTGGCGCTTGGTGAGGTTAAAGGCAATCTTGGTTTTGATTTTGGATAGGTCGTTAGGTACATTCACATACGGCATAGGTTAGGTTCCTTTCTGGACTTCGGGACACTTTGTCCCAAAGTCCCGGATCGTGGGCTCCACCTCGTTGCCCCACACATCCCAGCCGGGCGGGGTCTGCCTTGCGAACAGCTCCACACGGGGCAGGTCGCCCATGAGGGCAACGATCTTGTCACGGGCCTCGTCGGGCTTTTTGCTGTGGGCTTCAATGGGTGAAATGATAAACTGATGGACATTGGCCGCCTGCCGCTTGGGGTGGCCCCGTGTAGCCAGCAGACAGATTTCAGCGTTGCCTCGCGTCCAAAAGCCAAGCCCGTAAAACCAGCTATCCGCCTTGCGGTTCTTTTTCAACCAGACAAAGGCCACACTTTTATAGGTAAAGCCCCACGCCTCTATGAGCCGCAGGGCCTCCGGGAGCTGGGGGAAAGTCGCCCACAAAAAAAGCGCGCTGTCCGGGGCCGCAAGCTCGGCCACAGGCAACGCGCACAATTTGTTGATACTCATAGTGGGGTAATGGTGCTCCGCCGCCCCCTGCAATCCCTTTTGGGCGTACCGCCAAGGGGGATCGGCGTATATGATAGGATATTTACCGATGGTCATTCTCCTTTCTCGCCATGGGCCACGGCCAGCCGCGCCTGTTCAATGCGCTGGACGGCGGGGCCATAGATGGCCGGGGCGCTTTCAAAGCAGACGAAGCGGCGGCCCGTGTTGAGGGCGGCCACGGCAGTCGTCCCGGAGCCAGCACAGAGATCGGCCACCACCTCGCCGGGACGGGTGTAGGTCTTGATGAGGTACTCGCACAGCTCCACGGGCTTTTGCGTTGGGTGGGTAGGATGCGCCACCGTCTGCACAAACAGCACATTCCCCGGATAGCGCCTCCCGTCGTTGGATGACGAGCCCTGCCGCTCAAACTTGCCATAGTTAGGACTGGTACCGCTGCGGGCATGTACCTTGCTGTACGGCTCCCCATAAGTAAACTGCGGGAAGTAGGCTGGGGACTTCTGATAGAACACCAGAATGTTCTCCGACTTTTTCAGCGGGGCGCGGTTGGCATTGAGAAAACCTGTCCCGCGCTCCTTATACCATATCCACTCATAGCGGAGCATGGCGAGGTTGGATGCCCCCAGTACCTTGTCATAGGGGCATTGAGCGAAGAACAGGGCCGCGCCGTTGGGCTTGACTGCCCAGCGCACCGCCTCCCACAGCGCATCCAGCGGCAAAGGCACATCCCAATAGTTTTTGGTTGTGCCGTAGGGCGGATCGGTCAAAAGCATATCCACCGAATGACGGGGCAAGGACAACAGCCCCTTGATCCCGTCCATAAGAAACAGGCCCTCGGTCAGCTTCGGGACAATCTGTCCCAAAGTAGAAAGTTCAGTCATGATCACGCCCCTTTCTCAATGAGCGCCAAAGATACTCTTGCTGATCGTCCCGGTTTTGAACAGCATAAAGCAGAGCAAAACCGTGTATCCCACGCAGCCCCAAATGGCTCCGATGGGGTCACCGCTGGTGGAGATACCCTGCACCAACACGCCATAGATGCCCACACACAACAAAATGAGCAAGCCTTGGAAGCCCACGGCAAACAGGGATTTCAAGTAGTTTTGGCCCATCTGTCCGACTTCCCGGTTAGAGAGGGTCGCCACGGGGATGGGGGCCAAACTGGTCAGCATATAGATTTCCAGCATACGGCCATAGACAAGGGCGAAAATAATGATGTTCAGCGCAGTCATGGTAAATCCAATCAGCATGGACTGCATAAACAGCCCCAGCAGCTCCCCAAGGCCCATCGTTTCCAAGGTGGCCTCCAGCGTGTCCAGCATCCCCGGCGTGATGTCCGTAGAGCCTTGAATAATGCCAGAGGATCGGGCGATCACGCTCTGCGACACATCGAACACTGCGTTTACAATATTGAATGTGTTGGAGAGAATGAGGATGGCCGCCGCCGTTTTGAATATCCACTTGAAGAATATCCATGTGTCGATGTCATGCAGATTGTTCCTGTCTATGAGCATCTGGATCAGTTCATAGGTTGCAACAAAGGTTAGGATCAGTCCGGCAATCGGTAAAATCACCGTTTCGGATATTTGCCGTATGAGGGAGAAAACCCCGGCGTTCCACGCCGCCGGGGGAGTTCCCACCTGTACCGCGATTTCTCCGACTCGGGTATTCACCGTGTCAAAAAGCCCCGTGAGGTTTCCCATGATCCCCTCGATCAAAAGCCCTTTCAGCCATTCCGTGATCCATTCGGTGAGAATACCCATAAGCCGTTACCTTAAAACAGGCCGGACAGCAGAGGGATCAGAGTGGTGCCCAGCAGGATGATACCGCCGCCAGCCATGAGCTGTTTTATCCCCAATTAGGTGTAAAACTCTGCTCGATGGCGGGCGGCGGCGTACAAAAAATCTATATGGTGTTTTTAAGAGAACCGTCCCGGCGGGACAGGTCAGGCAGTGACCTGTTCCACCTCCGGGATGGGTTTGAGATTAAAATGAATTTCGATAGAAATGTG
>ENA-ORLY01000301-ORLY01000301.1-human-gut-metagenome-genome-assembly--contig:-NODE-301-length-73115-cov-52.832265_pt1 | contig 73115 bp, 56 predicted proteins | sample MGYA00243071_ERZ508832 | MGnify/ENA primary metagenome ERZ508832 (study PRJEB26277, sample SAMN04329777) | human gut metagenome | biome: human-associated habitat | host: Homo sapiens | place: USA... | reverse complement strand
TGCATCACCTTTTCGAAGTATTCCTTTGTTTCCATAATTCTGATTTTTAAGAATTCGGATGCAAAGGTAAATACTTAGTGTGTTAAAACCTTACGCTGTAATGGTGATATACCACTGCAGGAAAGCCATTTGAAATCATCTGAATCTGCCCCACAATACTTTCCGCCTGCTCACCAACTTGACCAATTTCTTGAGAGACATACTGATTGACAGAATCAACCAAATCCCTACGTTTTAGAAACAATTGATTGACGCCACTTTGTCTAACAACCGATTCTGGATCATTGTAGATACCAATTATCTTGTACGAACTATCTATTTCTAATCTTAAACTACAAATCTTACTGAAAGCATCACCATTACAATTGTCTAATACAATAATACCACTTTCATTATTTTCATGCAAGAAAGAAGAAAGTTCATTAATTAGTCTTTCATCTGAAGCATTTTGACAATAATAATTGTTAGCATTATCAAGATCCTTGAAAATCTCAAACATCAGCCTACTCTTACCAATACCAGACAACCCTAAGAATTGAATGATTTGGTATTGCTCTTCCAAAACCTGCTGCTTAATTTCCGCAAACTTTGGAAATGAAATATAGGATATACCCTTCGTACTATACTGTCCAATAAACTTAGCCATAGGTATTAGAACAGAATAGCTATTGTAGTTTAAGGTTTGAGTGACAAAATTAAAGCATCCCCTAATCTTTGATAAAATATTAATCATAAATAGAACAAAAATATAATCGGGAAAAATAGTATGCTATTTAAATAGCCATTTAAAAACAAAATTCCAAATTGCGATAATTGTTGTTACAACTACGCAAATAACACGAGTTTTGGTCCACCAGCTAGCATTATCATCACTAGTATCAGATGACAATTTTTGATTTGTATAATTCAAATTACCATCAACATCAGACTCTGCATTTATATTTCCCTCCTGCTTGGTAATATTAAAATTACCTTTTACTTTAGACTTCATCATTGCTTGTTTTTCGTGTTCCATAATTTTCCTTTTTAATATTACAATTACACTGACACATTAAATACATGTGCTTTTTACACAGATAAGGATATTGTGACTTTATAACCAAGTATTTTCCAATAAAGTCAAACACATACAACTCATCTATCTGGCGGTCCCAGCCCGCACAAATATGTCGAGACCTTTGATGGTCCGCCAACCTTAGAGCGAAGCGGTTCTGAGCACCGGAGGGCGGTTACATCCTCTCTCTTCGGGCAAGAGAGAGGTTTGGTGAGAGATGTGGAGCCTTCTTTAATGGTAAAGAAGGACGGGATGATTTTAGGAAAAAGACATTATCTATCTTTATACATATTCTCATAATACTTCTGATACTCCCCAGAAGTAACATGATCCATCCATTCCTGGTTATCGAGATACCATTTCACGGTTTCCTCGATACCCTCCTCAAACTGGAGTGATGGCTCCCAGCCGAGTTCCTTCTGCAACTTTCTAGAGTCAATAGCATAACGCATATCGTGACCCTTTCTGTCTGTTACATAAGTGATGAGATCCAAATCCTCGCCTTCCTTTCTGCCGAGCAGACGGTCAACGGTCTTGATAACCACCTTGATGATATCGATATTCTTCCACTCGTTGAAACCACCAATGTTATAGGTCTCGGCAATCTTACCCTTGTGGAAAATCATATCGATGGCACGGGCATGATCTACTACATACAACCAGTCGCGCACGTTCTCACCCTTACCATATACTGGCAATGGCTTGCGATGACGGATATTGTTGATAAACAGCGGAATCAACTTCTCTGGGAACTGGTATGGACCGTAGTTGTTAGAGCAGTTGGTCACGATGGTAGGCATACCGTATGTATCGTGGAAAGCACGGACGAAGTGGTCTGAGCTTGCCTTGGATGCAGAATATGGAGAGTGAGGATTGTACTTGGTTGTCTCCAGGAAGAACTCCTCTCCGTAAGCCTCGTGGTTCTTACCGCTGGATGCCTTGGTAGTGAAAGGAGCAGGAATGCCCTCAGGGTGAGTCATCTTCAATGCACCGTAAACTTCATCGGTAGAGATGTGATAGAAGCGCTTGCCCTCATATCCCTCTGGAAGACTCTCCCAGTAAATCTTTGCAGCCTGGAGCAGAGACAGGGTTCCCATCACGTTGGTCTGAGCGAAAGTGAATGGATCCTTGATACTTCTATCTACATGGCTCTCGGCAGCGAGATGGATGATGCCATCCACCTTGTAGTCCTGCATCAGTTTCAACATCAGGTCGAAATCGCAGATATCACCCTTAACGAAAGTATAGTTAGGCTTGTCCTCGATGTCCTTGAGGTTAGCCAGGTTGCCTGCGTATGTCAACTTGTCGAGGTTGATGATGTGATACTCAGGGTATTTGTTCACGAAAAGTCTTACTACGTGTGAGCCGATGAAACCAGCACCGCCCGTGATAATGATATTCTTCATTTCAATTAATAATTTATAATTAATAATTATTTTGCTGCCGCCAATTCAGCGATGCACTTCTTCAAACTGTCAGTCCAGTATGGCACCTTAAATCCGAAAGTCTGCTTCAGCTTACTCTTGTCAAGTACAGAGAAGTGAGGACGCTTCACTGGGCTTGGGAACTCCTCGCTGTAGCAAGGCTGTATATCGCAAGTATTTCCGCTCAGTTCGCAGATAATCTTAGCGAAATCAAACCAAGAGCAGACACCCTCATTAGAGAAGTGGTAGATGCCCGTCTTATCCAACTGGTCAGTTTGGATGATATGTGAGATGACAGCAGCCAGGTCACCAGCATAAGTTGGAGTACCCACCTGGTCGAAGACCACCTTCAGGGTGTCGTGGCTTGCCGTGAGACTCTGCATAGTCTTCACGAAGTTCTTACCCCACTGCGAGTAGAGCCATGCTGTACGGATGATGATATGCTTGCATCCTGTAGCTTCAATACTCTTTTCGCCTGCAAGTTTCGTTTTACCATATACCCCCAAAGGATTCGTTTCCCAATCTTCACGGCAAGGTATATTCTTATCGCCCTGAAAAACATAGTCGGTAGATACATGAATCAAAGCACCATCTACCTCCTTCATAGCCTGTGCCAAATTTCCCGCAGCAGTATTGTTGAGCAGATTAACCAGATCGTAATCTGTTTCAGCCTTATCTACGTTGGTATAAGCAGCGCAGTTAACAATTACCTGAATATCATTCTCCCTCACCTTTTCTCGGATAGCGTCAAGATTGGTGATATCCAGTTTTTCATAGCCTTCAGCCACATCGGTGAAGACAAACTTGTGATTGCTTTTTTGGGCACAGATTTGCATTTCATGTCCCAATTGACCATTAGCGCCTGTTACTAATATATTCATTGTTTTAATATTTTATTCAATATAATATTTTAAAGTCTACTTACCATTTCCCTCTACACATGAAGAAAACTGATTTTTTCTCTCGAAATCTATTTCCTACTACCTATATATATATAAATCCATTCATCTATATATAAATATGTGGCAAAGGTAAAAAAAAAAATTGAGTTGACCAAAAAAAAGAAAAGAAAAGAGAAGAAACTAACATATATTAAACAAAGACCGCCACACTTTTTCACAAAAGCATGGCGGTTTTCCCTAAAACATAATAGATAAGCTTTGCCTTTAAGGGCAAACTTGAATCATCAAGTAGCCTAGTCTATTACCAATCCTTTTTTCCCTAATATAAACTAAACCTGTTTTCCTATTTAAATCAACATACTAAATCAACAAAAGGAATTTTCTTTATCATTAAATACTTTTAGAAGACTTGAAGTGGTAATAAAACCATAAAAACTACTGTTTTCTGATTTCGGTTGCAAAATTATATCATTTTTTTCAAAGTTGTATACCTAAGTAGTATTTTGGTAAAAAAATAGCCTACTAAAGAAATAGATAACTCCCTAAAAATCAGAGATTTCAACATATTAACTATTTTTATCTAAAGTAAATGGTATTATATGAAAGGAAATTTGTATCTTTGCACCACAAAACGGACAAAAGGACGAAAATAACATTTAAAAGACGATTTTGTTATAATTATAAAGAAGCATTAAAGATGAAACTACTTATATATTTACTTCTTTTGCTTACTATGCCATTGGCTGCTCAAGGCAAAACGGACGAGAAGACTTTATTGGACTGTATTGACAAGATGATTGAAAACGACCAATATTATCAGGGAATCAAGGAAAAGGAATTGAAACATCTGAAGCGGCAAGCTTATGAAGCTGAAGACGACCAAACCCGACTACTGTTTCTTGACAGCATATATCATGCCTATAGTACTTACCGCTACGACTCAGCATACGCATATATGAAACAGGGGCTTGAATTGGCAGAAAAATGTCATAACACCTATTATATATTACGTAACCAGATAAACCGGGCGTCCATACTCTCGGTGAGGGGATTTTATGGCAAAGCAGAAAGCTTACTCCAATCGCTCAATCCTGATGAGATGCCATACCAGCTGAAGCAATACTATTACTTCACATACGCCTGGCTCTACAACTATTGGGAATCATACGCCAAGAACTCAGATTATGCCGAAGAATTCCGTGCCCAGAAGAAACATTATATGGCCCTTCTGATACAGAGTTTCAACGAAAACAATAAGCATAACGTCTTCTATCAGTATCTCATGGGCGAATACGCCTATCTCCACAACCCTACCAGCAAGGAATCGCTCAACTATTATCTGAAGGCACTGAAGATGTCGCCAGCCAAATCCCGCATACATGCCATGTCGGCTTATGGTATAGCCAGATATTACAAACATATAGGCAAATTCGACCATTACGAGAAATATCTTGTAGAGGCATCCGTGAGCGATGGATTGTGCCAGCTCAAAGAAACGATTGCGCTTCAAAAGCTAGCCTACTACATCTTTAAAAAGGATGCGAGTAACAGTAAGAGAGCTGCCAAATATATCCAGCACACGATGGAAGATGCACAGTTCTTCAACAACCAACTGCGCATGATGGAGATTTCCAACATCCTTCCAGTCATCGCTTCAGCCAACCAGCAGGCTGCCGAGCGCTCTCGTACCCGCTTTCTTTGGGGGTTCATTGGTGTAAGCATAGCGCTGGTCATCATCCTCATCCTCTCCTTAGTCAACAACCGACAGAAGAACAAGCTGAAGAAAAACAAGGCTGAGATTGAAGAACAGAACGAGAAGCAGAAAGAGATGAATGCACAGCTCACCGAACTGAACCAGCAGCTGATAGAGACCAATATCAAGCGAGAGACCTACATGCGCCTCTTTATGGACATCAGTGCGGCTTATATCAGCAAATTATCAGATTACCGCAAACTGGTAAGCCGTAAGATCAAGGCAAACCAGACTGCCGATTTGCTAAAGAGTCTCAACACTCATAAATTGGAAGAAGAGGAATCACAGATGTTCTACAACCGGTTCGACAAGGCATTCATGGAATTGTATCCGGGTTTCGTTACTGAGTTGAACAAGCTCCTGCTGCCAGAATGTCAAATGGAAGTTCCTACTACGCACGACCTGACTACTGAGATTCGCATCTTTGCCCTGATGCGACTGGGTGTAACCGACAGCCAGGAGATTGCCACCCTGCTGCATTACTCCACCCAGACCATCTATAACTACAAGTCTGGAATGCGAGCAAAGGCGATTAATCGAGATACATTCGAATCAGATATCAATCAGCTTTGCCACATCATTAATAGTTAATAATTAATAGTTTACAGTTTATAGCATAAACCGCTTTGACTATCTTGCTCAACGGCGCAGCCTCTATAAACTATTAACTGTAAACTATTAATTAGCTTCTGTGTATCACGGTTCCGTTAGCCTGATGCGTAGCAAGAACCAGAACCTCAGCTATTTGCACGTGTTCTGGAGCACTTGCAGCATAGAAGGCAACATCTGCCACGTCATCCCCGTTCAGAGGCTCTATGCCGCGGTAAACGTTGTCTGCGCGGTTCTGGTCACCATGGAAACGGATGTTAGAGAAGTTTGTTTCAACCAAACCCGGTTTCACATTAGTAACACGCACTTTCGTATGTGCCACATCAATACGCAAGCCGTCTGTAATAGCCTTTACAGCCGCTTTGGTAGCACAATATACATTACCTCCCGCATAAGCAGCATCACCCGCCACACTACCTATATTGATTACATGACCATGATTACGCTCCACCATACCAGGTACTATCAGGCGAGTCATGGTTAAGAGACCCTTGATATTGGTATCAATCATCTGGTCCCAATCTTCAAAATCGCCCTCATATTCAGGTTCCAGTCCACGTGCGAGTCCTGCATTATTGATAAGCACATCCACATTGCGCCACTCCTCAGGGATGTAATCCACCGCTTTCTTGGCAGCTTCACGGTTACGCACATCGAAAGCCAAGGCAAGCACCTCAACGCCCTCAGCCTCGAGTTCTTTCTTCAGGATTTCCAACTTTCCCGTGTTTCTACCTGTAAGAATCAGGTTATAGCCGCCACGGGCAAAACGACGTGCACAACCTTCGCCAATACCGCTTGTTGCGCCTGTAATAAGAGCAATTTTATTCATATTCTTTGATACTTTGAATTATACTTAGAACTTTTGATACTTTGAACTTTTATGATTAGCGAAGCAATTGAATTCTTCACTTAAAGAATAAGGACTCTGACCTCAGCATTCGCCATTTTCTCTATCTGGTTCATCGGACGTTTATAATAAACACTCTGGATAGCCTTGTTGATGATGCCATGCCCCACAGCAAGAACGGTCTGATCAGGATAAGTAACCTTGAGCCAGGTAAGGAAATTCTGGGCTCTTGATTTCATCTTTTCCAGCGTCTCTATGTTGTCCGGCCAATCCTTTGGGTCCTTCGGCAGGTCAGGGATGAATTTACCCGTAAAATCGCCCCAATCGCGCTCTCTGAGCAAGGGAGTGGTGACAACGGGATGCGAGCCGGCAATAATTTCACAGGTCTGTATACTGCGATTGAGATCGCTCGATACGAAAACATCGATAGGTGTACCGGCCATTTTCCTGGCCACTTCCTCAGCTTGCTCAATACCTTTCATATTGAGTTTTCCCGGTGTTTGTCCCTGCATAATTTGCGCCTTGTTATCCACCGTTTCACCATGGCGCACCAAATATAATTTTGTCATTGTCTTTACTTTTTCCGTCTATATCAAAAATGAGTTTTTACTTTTCCTAAGTCTATACTCCAGACATAGTTTTTACTTTCACTAAGTCTCTTTCCAAGACATCATGATTCTGATTTTGCTTACAAAATTACGGCTTTCTATCGAGACAAACAAATAATTTGCGTTAAATATAGCAATAATTCGCGTTAAATATAGCAATAATTTAAGTTTATATAAAAAACTTCTTGCTAGTTTCGGATTTCTTTCGTAACTTTGCCCCGAAATAACAAAATCAGTTTTAGTATGAAGGTAATACACAGTTCAATATTCCGCGCAGTATGCGCCATCATCGTAGGAGTCCTGCTCATCCAATATCGTGAGCAGACCGTCACCTGGATAACCATCGCCATCGGTGTTTTGTTTTTCCTTTCAGGTGTCATCTCCCTTGCCAGTTATTGGGCAGCCAAGCGCAATGCAGAGAAGATGCAGGGCCAGATTCTGTCTGATTCCAATGGTAAGCCTATCATGGGCATGATACCTAAATTCCCGCTTGTGAGTGTAGGCAGTCTTATCCTGGGATTGCTGCTTGCCCTGATGCCTCAGGTGTTTATCGCCTGGCTGATGTTCATCCTGGCATTCATCCTGATTCTGGGTGCTCTGACCCAGTTTGCCAACCTGGCTTCAGCAGCTAAGATGGGACGCGTAGGCATTCTCTTCTGGCTCTTCCCTTCAGCCCTTCTTCTGCTGGGTCTGCTCGCCATCATTAAGCCTTCAGCCATCGCCTCTGCTCCTCTTTTCATCATCGGTTGGGGTATGCTCATCTATGGAGTAGTAGAGCTTCTCAACGCCTTTAAAGTCTCCAACAACAAGAGAATCTGGCTGAAGAACCAGCAGCAGAAACAGAATTCAAAGGAGATTTATGTGGATGTAGAGGAAGTGAAGAACGAAGAGTAAAGCACGAAGAAGTCTACAGTATTTACTATCGAAGAAGTTCTGAGTAAAACAACGAAATCATTATATCATCATATATGAATAAAATTAAGTCTCTCTTTGCCTGGTTATGGCAAAAGTTTCGCGCATTCTGTACCTGGTACAAAGGATTGTATCAGGGCAGAGCATGGTATACCAAGACCCTCGTTGCCTTGGCAAGTTGTATAGTCGCCTTCATCTTGTATCTGGGCGCAGTAGATATCAACTTCTTATGGCTCTTCGGCAAGTCACCTGGCTATTTCTCAGGCATCCTGGACCCACAGACCTCAGAGGCCTCTGAAATCTATTCGGCTGATGGAAAGCTCATCGGCAAGTATTTCAACGAAAATCGTACTCCGGTAGAATATGATGAGGTAACACCTGATTTCTTCAAGGCACTGGTAGATACCGAGGATGAACGATTCTACAAGCACATCGGTATCGATCCTATCGGTGTGTTTGCTGCTGCCAAGGATGCACTCCTCCATCATAACGGGCGCGGTGCTTCTACCATCACACAGCAGCTGGCGAAGAACATGTTCCGTGTACGTTCGCAATATTCTACCGGTTTGCTGGGCAAGATTCCTGTACTCCGCCTGCTCATCATCAAGAGCAAGGAGTGGATCATCGCGGTTAAACTCGAAACGGTGTTCAGCAAGAAGGAAATCATCACCATGTATGCCAATACAGTAGATTTCGGTAGCAATTCCTATGGTATCAAAACCGCTGCGAAGACCTACTTCAACACCACCCCTAAGGAGTTGACCACCGGTCAGGCTGCCGTGCTCGTGGGCATGCTCAAAGCTACCACCTACTACAACCCACGCACCAACCCGGAGAACAGTCTTGCACGCCGCAACACCGTATTATATAATATGGTGACACATGGCGATCTCTCAAAAGACAGATACAATGAACTGAAAGATGAGCCTATCAAGCTCGATTTCAAGGTAGAAGAAAACTACGACGGACAGGCTAAATACTTCCGTGAGGCAGTAGCCAACTACCTGAAAGACTGGTGTAAAGACGAAGGTTACGACCTCTATACCAGCGGTTTGAAGATTTATACCACCATCGATACCCGCATGCAGAAGTATGCAGAAGATGCAGCTCGCAAGCAGATGAAACAGGTACAGCAGAACTTCAACAACCATTGGAGCATCCGCCGTACCCAGGCAGGCAAAGGCAACTGGATGGGTCAGGATCCTTGGCAGGATGAGAACCACAACGTGATACCAAACTTCATCCAGGGCATCGCCGAGCGCCAGCCATTCTACAAGGCATTGGTAGCCCGCTTCCCTAACAATCCCGACTCAGTAAACTATTACTATAAGGAGTGGGTTCACCCGGTTAAGGTATTCGATTATGACAAGGGCAGCATCACGATGAATATGACATCAGAAGACTCCATCAAGTATATGACCACCTTCATGCACTGCGCCTTTGTAGCCATGGAGCCACAGACCGGAGCAGTAAAGGCATGGGTGGGCGATATCGACTTCGACCACTGGAAGTATGACAAGGTAACAGCCGAGCGCCAGCCTGGTTCTACCTTCAAGCTCTTTGTTTATACCGAGGCGATGAATCAGGGTTTAACCCCTTGTGACAAGCGTCGCGACGAATATATCTCTATGGAGGTATACGATAAGAAGAAGCACGAGATGACCACCTGGCGCCCATCCAATGCCAATGGTTCGTTCTCGGGCGACAGTATCCCATTGAAGAGTGCCTTTGCCAAGAGTATCAACTCTGTGGCTGTAAGATTAGGACAGGAGATGGGCATCAAGCGCATCATCGAGACAGCCAAGAAGATGGGTATCAACAGTCCGCTGGATGACACCCCTTCTCTCGCCCTCGGTTCCAGCGATGTCAACCTCCTGGAGATGACATGCGCCTACAGCACCATTGCCAACAATGGCAAGCACCACGACCCGGTATTGGTTACCAAGATTGTAGACCACGATGGTAAGGTGGTTTACAAGGGCCCTACCGATTCCGAGCAGGTGATACCTTACAAGAGTGCCTTCCTCATGCAGCAGCTCTTACAGGGCGGTATGAAGGAGCCGGGAGGTACATCCCAGAGTCTCTGGGGCTATGTAGGCAACTACCGTGATACAGAGTTCGGTGGCAAGACAGGTACCACCAATAACCACTCCGATGCCTGGTTCATGTGTGTGAGCCCTAAGCTCGTAGTTGGTGCCTGGGTAGGAGGCGAATACCGCTGTCTCCACTTCCGCACCGGAGCCTTGGGTCAGGGATCCAGAACCGCTCTTCCTGTGTGCGGTTACTTCCTTCAGAGTGTCTTTGGCGACCCAGCCTTCCAGCAGTATCACGGCAAGTTTGACAAGCCACATGACAGCGATATCACCCGCGATATGTACATCTGTGCAAGTTATGCACCAAAGCCAAAGGTAGATACCACCAAGGTAGACAGTACCGTCTTCCAGGAAGAGATCGTTCTCGATGACGAAGGCAACCCTATCATCCGCGAGGTTCCTGCCAAGAAGGCGGAAGACGAATCTGCCACCGGTACTGCCACTACAGAAGAAAAGAAAGAGAAGAAGAAGGCTAAGCCAACCGAACAGCCTATCAACTTCGATGATCTTTAAATTTAGTTTATAGTTTATAGTTTATAGCGGCTACGCCGTTTAGCAAGAAGGCGATTTAATGTGGCTTATGCTATAAACTATAAATTATAAACTATAAATTAAATACAATGATTGATCTCGACAACCCGGAGTTGCAGAATGCACTCCAAATCATACAGTTTACCCGTCGTTCGCTTTTCCTTACCGGAAAGGCGGGGACGGGTAAATCTACTTTTTTACGTTATATAGCCGCTAATACCAAGAAGAAACATATCATTCTTGCCCCAACAGGCATTGCGGCCATCAACGCCGGAGGAAGCACGCTCCACAGCTTTTTCAAGCTTCCTTTCCACCCGCTGCTACCCAACGACAGCATGTATTCCGTCCGCAACATCCGCAACACCCTGAAGTATAATTCAGAGAAGATAAAGATTATCCGCGAGGTAGAGCTCATCATCATCGATGAGATCAGTATGGTTCGTGCCGATATCATCGATTTCCTAGACAAGATATTGCGGGTATATTGCCGCAACATGCGAGAGCCTTTCGGGGGCAAGCAGCTGCTTCTGGTGGGCGATATCTTCCAGCTGGAGCCTGTGGTAAGAGAGGACGACCGCCGTCTGCTCAGCCCCTTCTACCGCAGCAGTTTCTTCTTCAATGCCAAGGTGTTCGAATACTTCAAGCTCGTGAGCATTGAACTCAAGAAGGTATACCGTCAGAGCGATCCCGTTTTCATCAGCATCCTCGACCATATCCGCACGTCTCAGGTGCCCATGCAGGATCTCCAGCGCCTCAACCAGCGCGTGGGAGCCCAGCTCGATGAGAGCGATTCCAAACTTGCCATCACCCTCTCTACACGCCGCGATACGGTAGATTACATCAACGACAGCCAACTCCAGCGTCTTCCGGGAGAGCCTTGCCTCTTCCGTGGCCACATACAGGGCGAGTTTCCGGAGAGCAGTCTCCCTACCCCTATCGAGCTTTACCTCAAGACGGGGGCTCAGGTTATCTTCATCAAGAATGATATCGAGCATCAGTGGGTGAATGGCACGCTGGGCACCATCATCGGTTTTGATGAGGATGAGGATGCCAAGATTTATGTGCGCACCGAGGAAGGCAAGGATGTGATGGTGGAGCCTGCGGCATGGAGCAACATGAGATACCATTTCAATGAGGTTGAGAAAAAGATTGAGGAGGAAGAGATTGGCAGATACGAGCAGTACCCCATCCGTCTGGCTTGGGCGATAACGGTTCATAAGAGCCAGGGCCTCACCTTCAACCAGGTGAAGATTGATTTCACGGGTGGTGTCTTTGCGGGCGGACAGACGTATGTTGCCTTGTCCCGCTGCACCAGTCTCGAGGGCATCAGTCTTCAGGAGCCGTTGCGTCAGAGTGATGTTTTCGTGCGCAATGATGTCAAGCAGTTTGCCCGTCATTATAACGACCAGAGCACCATCAACACAGCGCTTACCCAGAGTAAGGCCGACAAGCAGTATCATGATGCCGTCAAGGCCTTTGACAGGGGCGATATGCAGTCGGCTCTCGACAACTTCTTCCTTGCCATCCACAGCCGTTATGATATCGAGCAGCCGCTTGCCAAGCGTTTCATCCGCAGAAAGCTGAACAGGGTGAACGAGCTTCAGGCAGAGAACGAGCGGTTGCGCGAAGAAATAAGAAAGAAGGATGAAGAGAAGGAGAAGCAGCAGAAGTTCCTCAAGCGCCTTGCCACGGAGTATGTGATTATGGGGAAGGAGTGCGAAAAAGAGGGAATGAAAGAGGCTGCCATCATGAATTACCGCAAGGCCCTTACCCTTTATCCTGAGCACCCGGAGGCGAAAAAAAGGCTTTTAAAAGTAAAAAGGTAAAAAGCAATATAGATAAAACAAAAAAACAGGCAAAATCACTTGCCTGTTTTTTTGTTTTATCTATAAGCTGAAAAGCTTTATCAACTGGAAACTTTCAACTATAAGCTATCATCTAGTACCATTGTACAGCGTTCGAATAACCGCTGCGCTTGTCGTATTTCAGCGCATCTGTCAGGGTGGCTGCGTTACAACGGAAGGTGAAGTTGTAGCTCGTATATGGAGCGAGAACCACAGAACAGCTCATGTTAAAACAGTGAAGATCACGAGCCAGACTGGCGGTGGTCATACTGATCTTGTGGTTGTCAAAATCATAACCGGATGAGAAACTGATGTTCCAGCCATCACTGATTCTTACGTTACCACTCATGTTTAGAGTCTGGGTAAACTTATATGCATAGCGCATCGTCTTCTCATTGAACTTTTCTCTTCGCGTATCCTCGCGCATTGTTACACCATAACCGAAGGTCAGCGACCATGGCATCTTAAACGCCATATAACCATCTGAATCCGTTTCAGCCTTGCCGCCCTTCTTGGCTGCCGTCTTACCCTTCTCCATGCTGTCGTCTACGTTGCTCTCGATGTCGGTATCCAGACCTTCATCGTCATCATCATTGCGCTGGCTGTCCTTCTTGTCGTCCTCATCATCGCCCCCGCCAAAGAGTTTCTTCAGCTTCTCCGGGTTCAGTGTGAACGAGAAGTTTTGCGACATACCCTGGAATCGTCCGAACCTGCCCTTGCCCCACTCCGTATGGGTACCCACATAAACATTGTTCTGGTCGTCCAGCTCGTAGGCATAGGTGGCAAACACAGCGTTCATGTTGAAGGTATAGTTCTTCCACCACTTCAGTCTGAGGTTGATATTCATATCGCTCCAAGGGCGAACCTTGGCTGCGGTATTGTAACTCATGTTGATGTCGAACGCATCGATGATACTGAGTTTCTTGTATCCGGTAGAGTCCTTATCGCTCTTCACCTTCATCTCGATGTTGTTGCCCAGGGTAAACGAGATATTACCACTCTTACCCTTGCCCGGCGCACCGTAAAGGGCATTGGCATACTTCGAGTAGCTCACCAGTGATACGTTTCCGTCGGCATCGGTCTTCTGGTAGGTGTCCCAGTAGCCGTAGCGTGAAGCTCCGAAGTCTGGGGCATAACTGAAGCTCACCGTAGGAGTAAACACGTGGCGCACAGCCTGTATTTTATCTCCGAAGAGCTTGCGGCTTGGTATGTAGAAACCATAGAGTTTGGTAGAGAGACCTACGCTCATGTTCCAGTTATATACGTTGTTGAAACCGTAGATGGTATCACATTTCTCCGTTTGGCTGGCTTCATCCCATGATCTCTCCACCTTGTTGGTATACATACGGTCAGTGAAATTGAACGATGGGTTCACATTGAGATATTTGAAGAGCGTGAATGTAGCGCTCACCGGTATCTGATGCTGCCATCCGTTGCGCCAGTCCTTGATGAGTGAACTGTGCATCAGCTTATTCTCTTTGGTATTGATGCTGTTAGAGATGTGTCCCGTATAGCTCATGGCTATCTTCTCGTACCATTTCTCATCGCCCACCATCTTCTTTCTTCTGAACGGATAGAAGCGGGAGATGCTGATGTTGAGGTCGGGCAGCGTCATGGCGATGGATGAATCGCGCATGTTCTGCGAGAGGTTGGCGGTGGAACTGAGCGTCATACCGATGCTTGAGAACGAGGTGCTCCAGTTAACAGATGAGGTTCGCGTACTCTGCGTCATCGTCTGCGGATTGTAGAGCGAATTGAGGTTGTTGCGTTCGTAGCTCGATGTGGCGAAGTTCACACTTGCCGAAAGCGAACTGTATGGACTTGCCTTGCTGTCCTGGCGGTGGCTCCATTGCAGTTTGAAGCTCTCCTGCTCGGTAAAGTCTGGCATTCCCTTGTCGCCGTTCTTCGTATCCTGGTAACTGAAGAAGAAGGAACCCGAGTATTTGTATCTCTTTCGGTAGTTGCTGGCTGCCGAGAGTCCCCACGATCCCTTGGTATAAATCTCGCCCAGCAGCTTCAGGTCCCATTTATCGTTCATGGCGAAATAATATCCGCCATCTCTGAGATAGAATCCTCGTGCCGTTTCATCGCCGTAGGTTGGCATGATGAAACCGCTGCTGTAGCTCTTGGTGAACGGGAAGAAGCCGTAAGGGATGGCAAGCGGCATAGGCACATCGCACACCACGAGATAGGCTGGTCCGAATACCACATCCTTGCCCGGCCTTACCTTGGCTCGGGAGAGCGAGATGTAGAAGTCGGGATGCGGATCATCGCAGGTGGTATACCTTCCGTGCTGCAGATAGATGACTCCCGATGAGTCGCGTTTCGACTTCATACCGGTCAGGAATCCGTCTTGCTGTTCTGTATATACATTATTAATAAGGGCCTTCTTGCTCTTGAAGTTGAATTTGATGGTGTCGGTATCATAGGTGTCGCTACCCATCTTGAAGACAGGTTTGCCCTTGATGCCTCCCTCCACCGTACTGTCGGGTGTACCCATCGCCTTCACGTTGCTCTTGTCCATATCCATGGAGATGCGGTCGGAACTGAGGTCCATGTTGGTATACTTCACGTTGGAGTTTCCGTAGAGATATGCCACCTTGTTCTTGGCATCATATACGAGAGAGTCGTCCGCCTGATAGTTAACCGGTGCGTCTACTCCACCCTGTTTCCTTCTGGCGATACTGTCAAGGCGAATACTGTCATCCACCACTTTATTATGTTTCCATATAGCTTTCTGCAGCGAGTCCATCTGCGTGGTGTCGTCAGCCTGTTTCAGCTTGGGCTTTATTTCGTTACCCAGCGAGTCTACGAACACACTGTCCCCCACGCTGTCCACGGTTTCCGTCTTCTCCTTCTTCTTTTTCTTTTTCGAATCGGGCGTACCTGGGTTAGCCACCATCATACACGAGATGGCAGCGAGCAGCAGCATAGCTATCGTTGATTGTTTTCTCATTCAATAAATTAGAATTCTATTCAAACATGCGTTCCCATTGCTGGAAGCGTTTTACTCCTTCCTCTCCGAACTTCATGAGACTTTTTTCTGCTTTCTCAATTGTTTTTTCCCGGTCGAGGTGAGTTTTGCTGAAGAATTTATCAGCGTAGCAAATCACCTTCTCCTCCATGGTTTCCGGCAGGAAATCCTGATGTGGCAGGGGGAGGTTCTGTGCTATGATCTGTGCCTCTGTGATGCCTGCACCGGTATGGCGCTCACATACGCGGGCATGTCGCTCATATCCTTCCTTGCGCAGGATTTCTGCTCCCAGTCGTCCATGGCAGATGTAGGGCTGCGAGCCGAAACACTGTATGCCTGGGGCATCGGTCATGAAGATGCCGAGGTCGTGGAGCATAGCTGCTTCTTCGATAAACTGGGCATCGAGTTGCAATTCGGGATGATACGAAACAATCTGTAGCGCTTTTCGCGCTACAGATTGGCTATGTGTAATGAGGATATGCCGAAGCTCATTATCCTCAGGATAATACTTATCAATAATAGCTTGATAATTCATTTCTATTATATTTACTCAGCATCGCGCTCGATGTAAGCGATAACATCGCCCTTGCGCACCTTGCTGCCCTGCTTGGCATTGATTTCTACGAGCTTGCCGCCCAATGCAGCTGGGATGGTTTCAAACTCGCCCCAAGGAGCCTGGATATAGCAGAAGGCATCACCTTCTTTATATTCCTTGCCGATGTATGGCTCTACAGCTGGCTGGCACTCGCCCTCGCCCTGGAATTCCCAGAAGAGCTGGCCGGCTACTGGTGCCACTATGGCATCTGCCTTGGCGTGCTTGAACTCTGCAAGCTGTGCAGGAGTAAGGGTTGTACCGAGCTTAGCATCCTTTGCCTTCTGAAGGTCGGCCAGGAAGTTCTTCTTTGCCTGTCCGCTCTTGTAGTTGCGATACTGCTCTGGGTGCATAGCGAGCTCAAAGAGTTCCTCGTCGTCCTGACCGTAATCCCAACCGTTCTCGTCCATCTCCTTCTTGAAGTCGTCGAGGGCGTTGGTGAGCAATGTGTGTGCATCAACATCTGTAAACTCGCGCCCCTGCTTCTTGGCGAGCTCTACGAGTTCTGGGTCGATAGTTCCAGGAATCTTACCGCTCTTACCGAGAATCATACCCCACATAGAGTCGTCCATCATTACGAAGCGCCCCTTGCCCTGCTCCATGGTGAGGAGGTTCATCAGTGAGATGTTCTTTACATACTGGCTGAATGGGGTTACCAATGGAGGATAACCTACGCGTGGCCATACATACTCTACCTCGTCGAAGAGCTTGATGAGCAAGTCGTCCATAGACAACTCTTCCTCACCCTTCTTCTTGCGGATATTGTTGATGGTCTGACGCATACCGCCGAGGTCTGCCATCATAGAACCCATCATACCGCCTGGGAGACCGCAACCGAGCAACAATGAAGACATGATCTTGTTACCTGGGTTGATGAAGTAGCCGAGCCACTCGTCGATGAACTCCTGAGTCATAGCACGAGCCTTCATATAAGCGCTCATGTTGATTTCAGGCACCTCGAAGCCCTCGTTCTTCAGCATGCTGATAACTGAGATTACGTCTGGGTGAACCTTACCCCATGACAATGGCTCGATGGCTGTATCGATGATGTCGGCACCATTGTTGCAGACCTCGAGGATAGAAGCCATAGAGAGACCAGGACCTGAGTGGCCGTGATACTGGATGATGATCTCAGGATACTTGTCCTTAATCATCTTGGTGAGTTTGCCGAGGAATGCTGGCTGGCCGATACCTGCCATATCCTTCAAACAGATTTCCTCTGCACCGGCAGCGATGAGCTGGTCGGCGATGTTCATGTAATATTCCAGGGTATGAACAGGAGAGTTGGTGATACAGAGTGCACACTGTGGAGTCATGCCACCCTCCTTTGCCCACTTGATAGAAGGAATGATGTTGCGCACATCGTTCAGTCCGTCGAAGATACGTGTGATGTTGGTACCCTGCTTAGCCTTTACCTTATACATAAGGGCGCGCACGTCGTCAGGCACAGGATACATACGAAGAGCGTTCAATCCGCGGTCGAGCATGTGAGTCTTGATACCCACCTCGTTGAAAGGTTTGCAGAATGCGCGTACGGCATCGTTAGGGTTTTCACCTGCCAGGAGGTTAACCTGTTCAAAGGCACCGCCGTTAGTCTCTACACGGCTAAAGCATCCCATTTCGATGATAACTGGGGCAATTTTAGCCAACTGATCCTTGCGTGGCTGGAACTTACCAGAGCTCTGCCACATGTCTCGATAAACGAGACTGAACTGAATTTTCTTCTTCATTATTATTGTTCTTTTTCTTTATATTCGATGTATGAATTTAATTCCAAGGTGCAAAATTAGACAAAAAAATCGAGAAATCGTCCTATTCGCCTCTTTTTTTATATTTATTATGTTATTTACTTCAATATTTCCTTCTTCATCTTGCTGTTCAGCTTCTCGGCTGCAGCATGGGCCTTGGCGTTGGCCTTCATCGCATTGAGCGAGCGGTGGAAACCCTGGATGCAGCCCTCACGATCAGAGAGAGCCAGACTGTCGCCCTTCATATATACAAAGGTGAAGGTATCGCGCTTCGTCTTCTCATTGAGCACCACGCCATCCAGCTCGCGGTGGCCCTGCACCAGAATCAGTTTGCCGTTATAGGCATGCCATTCCGTATACTGAGGCACATCAGGATATTCTACCGGACTGTCGTCATCCACATCTTTGTTTATCATCACCCTGCCCACGGCCATCGCCTCGCTCATGCGCTTCAGGGTGAAGCCATACTGGCGCGGCACCATATAGGTTTCTACGATGCTGTCAGGCATGTTGGCAAGGATTCTCGCCTGCTGGCGCTTGCTCAGATGCGATACATCGCGCAGCTTCGGCATCACCGGATAGGTCCAGGTGGCCTTCAGCTGGTCCAGGTCTATCACCATGTCGGCACGGTTCTTCTCATCCTTCTCCTCGCATGGCATCACGCAAACCCAGTCGCCCACCTCTATATCTCCAAACACCTGATGGTTGCGAGTGGCATCCAGAATGTTGTATCTCACGGGGTCACCGCCTCCGTTGGGCAGCAGCACCAGCGCGGTATCCGAGCAGCCCAGGCAGGCAAGTCCGTAGATAGCCCTGTCGCCCTTAGCCGGTTTCGAGAGGCTGATGGCGAGTTTCGAATTGTCCATACGTGGTGGTTTCTTTCCCCTGTGACATGCTGCGAGGGTTGTGGCGGCTAGCGCCAGTGTGAGTATTGTCTTGACTTTCATCTTTCTATTCATTATTTCAGATGCAAAACTACAACTATTTTTTGGAAGCACCAAATATTGAATCGTAAAATAATTAAAAAAATAGGTGAGATATTTTGTAGTGTCTCGATTTTGCATTACCTTTGCAACCGTTTTTTGGGATCAACATCCCCCTCGTCCTGCCACACACGCCGGATGATGAAAAGAAATAGGACCAACTCAAGAATTATATGCAACAAGAGAATATGACAGACAAGACAAATACACACGCTCTCCCGGCATGGACCGAGGTAGAGTATACCGCATTATGCAAAAACCCGTACCTGTTAACCCCATTCTTCATCCCTAAGGAGGCGAAGTGCTTCACGTGCCGCGAAGATGGCACGAGGGAAGAAGAAAGAATGGTTTTCCTCGTTTTCAAATCTACTGCAGCCCCTGCTGATGCCGAATGGGAAGATGATCCTGTTCCGGGCGAGATGTGGGTGCGAGCGCTGGGCGATGACGATGAGGAGATTGAGCCTGCCAAGGTGATTTACCTGGGTCAGGACATCGAGGATTTCATCCGTGTAGCCGCTGAGGACGACCAGACCATCACCTTCGATTTCTGGTGGCGCCACGGCGAGGTGAAGGTGGAGAAGGCTGAGAAGACGGATGACGGATTCGTATGCCGCAAGGATGATTTCGGCGATGACGGACTGGCTGTTACCCTGATTCCTGAGGACGGCGGCAATCCGGTTGTCCTCCGTCTTCAGATTCCTTACATCGGTTTCTCGCTCTACGATGCCGAGGGCAACAAGGTGCATGGCGAGCTGAGCATTCCGCAGGATAAGGTGGATGACTACACCTACGAATTTGTGGGCGATGACAACAACGACCGTTTCACCCTTCAGCTCGACAGCAACAGGCTGGTTTACATGTGTGTATTGCGCCATGAGGACCATCAGCTGGTGGTTCGCAACCAGCGCGACCGTCTTTCGGTAGTAGATCAGATTCCTACCGAGGGCAAGCTTTCTGAGTTGCTCATGAACACGAATTCTGCGCTCATCAAGAATAGGAATCACCGTTGGCGCATTCAGATTGAGGGCACCACGCTGTCTCACGAGGTTGAGTTGAATGTAGATGCGGCATCTCTGGTAGCATTTGCTGAGGAGCAGATGCAGAAGGGCATGGAGATTGACGAGCTGGGGCAGCATCTGATGGCATTGGAACAGAAGTATCATTTCCAGTGGTTCTGGCTGAGTGAGGACGACTGGAGTCATGACAATCCAGTGTTCGACATGTTCATGAAGCAACTTTGTGCCTTTTCGTATGTCAGTCAGAATCCTGTTCAGGCAGATGCGTTGATGGCAAGGAACTACAAGCGTAAGATTCGCCGTTACAGCAGTATGCTGAAGGCTCACAAGCGTGGTGAGTTGAATCTTTTTGAGGAGAGTGATGAGGTGCGAGCCGAGTATCTCCGCATCTTCCAGGGTTTCCATCAGCCTTTCGTAGAGGCTTTTGAGAAGGAGGAAGAGGAATAATCTTTTAAGTTTTATCCCTCACATCCCTCATTTTTTCTCTTTTCAAAATATTAATCACCTGATAATAAGAGAATTATCTATTTAGGAAAGCGTGATGGATGGACAAAATGTTTACAATATCCATCACGCTATCCATCACTAATAGCCTTCATCTATCACGTTTTTCAGCTTATCTTCTTGCAAAAAGCAAGAAGATCTTTGCAGAATATGGTTATGGGACCTGGCGAAAACGGACCACACGTTGTGCTGCGCTGGCTCACGGATATTACTGCGTCGGGTTACAGATATTACTGCGTCGGGATACAGATATTACTGCGTCGGGGTACGGATATTACTGCGTCGGCTAGCGCAGACGTATCCGTAGGCTTATTGAGACGGCTGAATCAGCTAACTGAGACGGCTGAATTCGCTGACAGAACTACTTGAATTAGCTAACTGAACTACTTGAATAGCCCGACCGGGATAAAAACAAAGCGGGCGGACCTCTTTTCAAGAAGAAGGCCGCCCTGTTTCCTAATTAAACTTTGTTGCATTAAAGAAATGCAATGCTTGAGCAAAAATATTTTTATTTCTCTATCAGTCCCTCTACATACTTGCAGAGGATACCGATGCCCTTGAGGTTTTCGCCACCCTGAGGAATGATGATGTCAGCATAGCGCTTGGTCGGTTCGATAAACTGCTCGTGCATCGGCTTCAGGACCTTGAGGTATCGGTCTACCACCATCGATACGGTGCGACCCCTGTCGATGGTATCACGCTGAATGTTGCGTATCAGGCGCTCATCAGCATCGGTATCCACGAACACCTTCAGGTCCATCAGGTCTCTCAACTTCTTGTCCACCAGCGTCATGATGCCTTCGATAATCACAACCGGCTTGGGGTCAACGTGAATCGTTTCCGGTTCACGGTTGCATTTGATATAACTATAGGTGGGTTGCTCTATCGCCTTGCCAGCACGCAGATCAGCGAGCTGCTGGTGCAAAAGCTTCCAATCGAATGCCGACGGGTGGTCGAAGTTGATCCGATGACGTTCTTCCTCGGTCATCTGCGAGGTATCGTTATAATATGAATCGAGGGGCACCACAGCCACATAATGAGGCGGCAGCACTTCTACGAGTTTCTTCACCACAGTAGTCTTGCCGGAGCCTGTGCCTCCCGCAATGCCAATAACGGTCACTTTATCTTTCATATTCTTTCTATAAGATTTCATCAAACATCTTGCGGTAGAATTCAGCCTTCTTCTCCACTGCCATAGGATAGGCACGGGAACTGGATGGCATGCGGTACAGACGGAGTCTGCGGCCCTCGAACTGGAATTCGGCATAGCCTCCCATCTCAGGCTTTTCCTTGATGCCGAAGTGTTCTGAAAATACCTTCGTGGCAAGCTGGCCGGCTGTAAGCACCGCCCTGCAATGGGGCAGCTGGCGGAGCATGCCGTCGAGATCGGCGGGCTGCACGATCTGCAGGTCCTTGTCGGATGCCGTATTCTTGGTGCGTATCACCTGCTGTGCGGTATCATAGATGGCGACGCCCTTCTCCCTGAGAAATTCCTTAATAGCATAGAGGCGGTAGGTCTTCTTCTCTACATCCACGAAATGGAACTTATCCTGGAAGTAGATAATCCCGAATATCCTCCACATATCATTCTGGAAGTTGGGATAATACCAGGGCATACACCACCGCTTCGCTGCAGGCGGAAACGTGCCGAGCATCAGCAGCCGCGCATTCTCGGGCAGCCACGGCTCAAAAGGATGATTCTCTACCATTTTCTACTTTTTTCCTTCACCAGGTACATCACTACCGGCAGGTGATCGCTGTAGCCGTTAAGCCATCTGCCGCCTGCCTTGGTACGCAAAGGAGCACCCTTGTACTGACCTTCCTGCTGGATGAGGTAATCGCGGCGGAAGATGTGGTTCTTCCAGAACTTCAGAGAACTGTAGTCCTTGTTCTTACTATCCCTGTTCAGGAGATTAGGCGTGATGACAATCTGGTCGAAGAGATTCCATGAACCGCTGTAGAACAGGGTTCCCTTGCCCTCCTTGGCCAGGATGTTATACCATGGGTTATACATTTCATCGGCACCCACCTCGCTGATTTCAGCCTTCGCCTTCAGCACCTTATGCATGCTGGCGTTGGTAGGATCATCGTTCATATCACCCATCACGAACACCTTCATCTCAGGGTTCAGACGGAGCAAACTGTCTTTTACCACCTTAGCCTGGCGCGCTCCACTCTCGCGATAGAACGAACCGGAGAAACGGCTTGGCCAGTGGCATACGATAACCGCCACATCCTCGCCCGCCAACTCACCACGTACGGTGAGGAAACCACGGGTCTTGTAGGCAGAATCCTTGGCAAGTTCCTGTACGTAAGGCACCAATCGGGTATTCTTCACCGTGAAGAGTGCCGGATTATAGAGCAGCGCACAATCGATGCCTCGCTTATCGGGACCCTCGATATGGCAGAACTGCATGTTTCTTGCCTTGAGAGGCGGCTGCGCGGTGAGATCTTTCAGCACGTTGGCATTCTCAACCTCAGACAGACCGATGAAGGCACAACCCACGTTAGGCAGCACATCGGTACCCATGTCGGCAAGTGCACGCGACATATTCTTGAGTTTATTGGTATATTTCATACCATTCCATCCCTTAGCAGGGAGATACTCATAATCATTCTTACCGGCATCATGGCAGGTATCGAAGAGGTTCTCCTGGTTATAGAAACCCACAGCATACACCTGATACTGCTTGTTACCGGAAGTCTGCGACTTCTTTTTCTGTGCCGTAGCGCCCACCCCAATCATGAGGAGGGCAGCCAGCAAGAGCAAATGTTTTCTCATACTAATATTAAATATTAATGTATACCTAATTATATATGTTCACCTTAACGCGGTGAGGTAACAGGCAGCAAAGATACCTAAAAAACCGGAAATATCTCCATAAAAACGAATATTTTTTCAGTTTTCATACATTTTTAACATAAATAAATTCATTTTTCAAAAAATTTTTTGTTACTTTGCAGCATTAAACACATTGAATCGGAACAGAAGACACAAGACCAGGGACACGGTAAGTCCCCTTATCGCCCAAACAAGACCTAGCGGGACATATATCATCACTGCTCAAAGAGACTACTGTTACCGGTTTATTAATACTTAATACATATAAACTATGCAGAAGAAAGTAAACTTAGCAATGTTAGCACTCTTCTCATGTTCATTGGCTATGGCTCAGAACGAAAAGACTGACCAGAACATAGCACAGGGACTTGACGAGAATGCTTTCACCTTCTCCGAGGCACAGTTGGGCGAGGACGATGACATGTCATCCAATGTCACCATCCTCAATTCTACCAGCAACGTATACGCGAGCCAGGCAGGTTACCTGTTCTCGCCAGCACGTTTCCGCTATCGTGCCTTCAACCAGAAGTACAACGATGTCTATATCAACGGTGCTTCCATGAACGATATGGAGACCGGACAGTTCCGTTTCTCCAACATCGGCGGTTTGAACCGATTCTCCAGAAACGTAGACTTTGCCCTGCCTTTCGAAGCCAACGGCTATTCGATGACCGGCATGGCAGGCTCCAACAACTATGATTTCCGTGCCGGAAGCATGCAGGAAGGACAGTATGCCAGCGTAGGTGTTGCCAACCGCAACTATACCCTGCGCGGACTCTACTCCTACTCCAGCGGCTTCAACGAGAAGGGATGGGCAATAACAGCCGGTCTCACCTACCGTTGGGCTAACCGGGGATACGTAGAGGGAACCTTCTACAACGCCCTCTCCTATTTCTTCGGTGTACAGAAGAAGTGGATGAACGGCCACTCGCTGAGCTTCTCCACATGGGGTAACCCGACAGAAAGAAGTACCCAGGGAGCATCTACCGACGAGGCTTACTGGCTGGCAAACGACTACCAGTATAACCCATACTGGGGATACCAGAACGGACACAAGAGAAACTCACGCGTAGTGAACGACTTTGCCCCTTCGGCTATCGCTACATGGGACTGGGAAATCAACGACCAGATGAAGCTCACCACATCGGTGTTCGGAAAATACTCTATGTACAAGAGCACCAAGCTCAACTACAACAACGCAGAGAATCCACAGCCAGACTACTGGAAGAACATGCCATCAGCCAACTACTATGTATGGGGCGACTACAAGAACGGCAACAACATGTATACCTGGGAAAACTGGAACAACGCCGTAAACTACTGGCAGGCAAGCAAGCAGAACCGACAGATTAACTGGAACCGCCTGTACTATGCCAACCAGCAGGCAGCCAAGAACGGACAGGATCTGCTATACTATGTTCAGGCTAAGCACAACGACAACCTGACCCTGAGCCTGTCATCCGTTCTGAACACCAAGCTGACCAAGAAATCGAACCTGGCTACGGGTATCATGCTCGGAAAGAGTACCAACCAGCACTATCAGACACTGGAAGACATGCTGGGCGGTGCCATCTTCCACAACATCAACACATATGCCCTGGGAGATTATCCTAAGACCGACCCACGTGTGCAGTACGATCTGAACACAGCCGGTCCTAACAACACAGGCAAGCTGGTTTACGAGGGCGACAAGTTCGGTTACGACTATCGCATCGACGTGAACAAGGCAAACGCATGGAGCACCTATACAGCCGAATTCTACAACATGAAGGCGATGCTGAGCGGACGTATCGGATATACCGGAATGAACCGCCGAGGCTACATGCGCAACGGTATGGCACCGAACAACAGCCAGGGCAAGAGCGGCACAGCCAACTTCCTGGACGGTGGCGTAAAGGGAAGTCTGAACGTGGATATGGGCAGAGGTCATGCCTTCAGCATAGGAGCCGGATACGAGCTGCGTGCACCGATGGCAAACACAGCCTTCATCTCGCCTGAAATCAGCAACGATTTCGTGACTAACCTCAAGAACGAGCGCATCTTCAGCTCTGAATTCAGTTACCTGTATCGCAACGCATGGCTGAGTGCCAACGTGAGCGGATACTACAGCCGACTGGAGAACGTTACGGAATGGCAGAACTTCTACAACGATGATGAGAACTCATTCACCTACGTGAGCATGACCGGACTGAAGAAGGAATACTATGGTGTAGAGGTGGGCGCTAAGATCAAGCTCACATCATGGCTCGACCTGAAGACCCTGGGCGCTATGAGCGAGGCGAAGAACATCAACAATGTAAACGCCGTATACATGCTCTCAAAGAGTGCTGAGGTTTACCAGGACAAGGCTTACGTGATGAATATGCGCGAGAGTGGCACACCGCTCACAGTGGGAAGCATCGGTCTCGATGCCCACGTAAACGGATGGTTCGTCAACCTCAATGCCAACTATTACGACCGCATCTACCTCTCTTATTCTCCAAGCTACAGATATGAGAAGGTGCTGACCAACCGCCAGGCTGCCCACAAGGCATTCCCTGAAATCTTTGCTCCTACTACTACACTCGACGGTATGAGCTGGACTGAGGATGCTGTAGCCCAGGAGAAGGGTCACGGAGGATGGATGGTTGACCTGAGCATAGGCAAGAGCGTGAGACTGAAGAAGGGTTCTCTCAACTTCAACCTCATGATTACCAACCTGCTGAACAACCAGACCATCGTAACAGGCGGATATGAGCAGAACTCACGTTCAAGCTATACAGTGGATGCTAACGGCAACGTGAAGAATCCACGCCTCTACCAGTTCTCCAAGAATCCTAAGAAGTATTACACCTGGGGTACCAACGGCATGTTCCAGGTATCTTACAGATTCTAAAGAGCAGTTTCTCTTTAACATAAAGAACAGGGAGCAATCCCGTTTCTCTATAACAATAAAAAGAAAGAACAATGAAAAAGATAAAATTCATAGCATTGGCATTCCTGGCACTGACTCTGGGGTCGTGTATGGGCGACGGTTATGCTGACCCAGACCTGACCGAGAAGGTGCCTGCATCTCCATGGGGCAACAACAGCCTGAGGGAGAAGAATGTGATCAGCATAGCAGATTTGAAGACCCAGTTTGCTACGATTATCAACAGCGACAATGGCTACAAGCTGATTGAGAAGGACATGATGATCAAGGCGGTAGTGACGGGCAATGATGTCAGTGGCAATATCTACAACCAGGTGAGCGTACAGGATGCATCCGGCGCAATCATCATTGCCATCAACGGAAGTGGCCTGTCAGGTTATCTTCCTGTTGGTCAGGAGATTCTCGTAAACCTGAAGGGTCTCTATATCGGAAGTTACAAGAAGTTGCCTCAGATTGGCGGTGTGAATACCAAGCTCTCAGATGGAAGTCTGGGTATAGGAAAGATAGAGCGTGCCATCTGGAACGAGCACTTCAAGATTCTGAACCCTGGCGAGGCGGATGCAAGCACGGTAGTGCCAGAGGAGTTTGACCTGACAAAGCTTACTGATGCAGCCTATATGGAGGCTAACGTGTGCAAGTTGATGACCCTAAAGAAAGTGAAGTTTGCTTCTGCCAACGGTACAAACGTATGGGCGCCAGATGATACCAATACGAGTCTGGAACTGATTGATGCCGAAACGGGCAAGAGAATCAACAAAAACAACCTGGTAGTGCGCAACTCGGGTTATTCTAAGTTTGCCAACGAGGTGGTTCCACAGGGCGTATTCGATATCACCGGTATCTTCACCCGATTCGGCAACACCTGGCAGATTGTACTTCGCAGCACGGATGATCTGAGGGCATCAGAAACAGGCGGTACATTGGAGAAGCCTTATACCGTGGCTCAGGCACTGGAGAAGATCAATGCCGGTACAGCAGGCGATGCTAAGGTTTATGCTACCGGTATCATCGTAAAGGTGAAAGATGTAGATACTGGCACGTATGGTAACGGTACATTCGTTATCTCTGACGACGGTAAGGATACAGAAGGCAAGACTCTCGAGGTATTCCGTTGCTTCAACATCGATGGTGCAAAGTGGACAGAGGAAACCAAGGGTATCCTTGTACCAGGCAAGAAGGTGGTTGTATCAGGCACCCTGCTTGATTATAACGGCACCAAAGAGATTAAGGGTGGCAATCTCATCTCTATCAAGTAATTACTGATTATCAATATAGTAACAATATTTAAAAAGACAATAATATGAAAAAGTATATATTTTCAGTTTTGATGGCGGCTATGGCAGCCTTCACATTCATTAGCTGTGAGGACGTACCAGAGCCTTATACACTGCCTACTCAGCCTGGTGCTCCAACCACTCCTGAGGTGGCAACACAGGGTACAGAAGCCAGCCCTTATACTGTGACTGACGCTAAGACAGTTAAGACAGGCACCGGCAAATATATTAAGGGTTACATTGTAGGTTATGTACCAGACAAGGCACTCAATGAGGCTATCTTCGGTGATGCATCAAGTGCAGAGACAGCTCCAACAAACATTCTGCTCGCTGCCAAGGCTGACGAGAAAGAGGTTAACAACTGTATGCCTATCCAGTTGCCAGCCGGCGATCTCCGCACTGCTCTCAACCTGAAGGATAACCCAGGTAATCTGAAGAAAGAACTCATCATCTGCGGTAATATCGAAACCTATTTCGGAGCTACCGGTTTGAAATCTGCAACATACGCTAAGATTAACGGTAAGGAGATTGGTAAGAAGCCAGGAGATACTACCCCAGGCACAGATTTGAAGGGAGAAGCTAAGGGAGATGGTTCTGAGGCAAACCCATTCAACAGTGTAGCTGCCCAGAAATATACCGCAGCCCTGGAGGCTGGTAAGGCTACCGACAAGGAGTTCTACATCAAGGGTAAGGTACAGAGCATCAAGGAGCAGTTCTCTGCATCCTACGGCAACGGATCATTCTATATTGCCGATGATGCCAACAGCACCCAGTTCTACATCTTCCGCATCTACTACTTCGGTGGCGAGAAGTGGAAGGAAGGCGATATGACACTGAAGGAAGGCGACGAGATTGTGGTTTGCGCTAAGCTCATCAACTACATGGGCAACACCCCAGAGACCAACCAGGGCGGTAAACTCATTTCTGTAAACGGTAAGACCAGCGCTGGCGGTGGTGAGGTTAAGCCAGACCCAGACCCTAAGCCAGATCCAACACCAGGCGAGGTAGCAACAGGCGAGAATGGCGGCTTCGAGACTTGGGCAGATGGTAAACCAACCAACTGGAAAACAGCTTCTACTGCAGGCAATGCTACCCTTTCTCAGAGCGAAGACGCTCATAGCGGCAAGTACTCAGTAAAAGTAGGCGGATCTGCTAGTGCGAACAAGCGCTTAGGCTATAAAGAAATAACACTCAAGGCTGGCGAATACAAAGTTAAGTTCTATGCTAAAGCCGTAACAGAAAAAGGCGCTTCTGTCCGTCCAGGTATAGTTCCTGTTACAGATGGAAAAGCAGGCGATTATATATATGGTGAGTACGTTAACGAACTCAAGAATACAGAGTGGAAACTAGTAGAGCAAACACTCACTATTTCTGCTGACGGCACATACTGCTTCGTCATAATGAATGCAAAGAAGCCAGGCGGTGATGTTCTCATCGATGACTTCACTGTAACATTTGGCAGCACAGCGATTATCAAGTAATTCCCCTAGTAGATATTATATATTAGAGAAAAATACCAATCCCCATCGTCCTCTACCCAAACAGAGGCGATGGGGATTTCTTTTCATCCATTAAAAACATAGGTGTCAGGAGGGAACGCGAACCTACGTATTATGCTCATTTCTCAAATATTTCTTAAAAAGAAGAGGAAATATTTGGTGGTTTCAGGAAAAAAGCGTAACTTTGCAGCCTGAAATTGATAACAGGCTATAATGGGCATGCCCCGATAAGGGACACGAAATGATGCAACAAGCATCCCCATGACGTCTAATTTTAATAACCCAATAAAAATAAAAAAGAAAAATGAAAAAAGGTATTCATCCAGAGAATTATCGTCCTGTAGTATTCAAGGATATGTCTAACGGCGATATGTTCCTCTCTCAGTCTACATGCAAGACTAACGACACTGTTGAGTTCGAAGGCGAGACTTATCCAGTTGTTAAGATTGAAATCTCTAGCACATCTCACCCATTCTACACAGGTAAGAGCAAGCTCGTTGATACAGCGGGTCGCGTAGACCGCTTCATGAACCGTTACGGCAAATTGAAGAAGTAATAATATACCTTTTTTATAAGGATATATTTATTATCGCAAAGATACTGAGTGCATTCCAGCGTAGTTGCATATACGTAGGAATGCACTTTTTTTCTCTATTCTATCCTTATGCAATCGATTTCTACATACATTATTATATAGAAAGTACTTAATCTTTAACTTCAAAACATTATCGAGAATTATGAAGCATACTAAGTTTTTTATCTTCGCGCTCGTTGCTGCGATGACGTTCTCTGCCTGCGGCACTGACGATACCCTGCAGTTCTATTATCCTGAAAACGGTGGTAATACAGGTGGTGGTAATACAGGTGGCAATACCGGTGGTGAATCAACCGATAAGAACAATACAAACAAGAATGTGGCTACTGCCAACATGCCACAAGTGGTAAGAAACGCTATCGGCGGTCTGGAGTTCCCAAAGCTCAAGAATAATGGTACCAGCTATGCCATCGTTCACATGGATAATACAACAGGTATGTTGAACTATTCTACAGAATGGGATGACAACATGAAGAGCCAGAGATGGAGCTGCTATACTTTCCACACAGGAAACACGGCATCTAACGTTGACAGATGGAAACCTGGTCAAGGCGAGCGCAACTATCCATGGGATACGGATCTGAAAGAACAATGGGGAATTACAGATTTTACAGAAGACCCTACTCCTACAGCTCAAGGCTTTGACCATGGTCATATCTGCCCTTCTGCTGACCGTAAGCTGAACCTTACCCAGCAGAAGCAGACTTTCTTCATGACCAACATGCAACCACAGTACAGCAACTTCAACCAGCGTGGCACCTGGTATAAGATGGAGGAAGATCTTCGTAATAAAGCTCCAAAGATTGATTCTGATACCCTGTTTATCGTGAAGGGCGGTACCATCGACCCAGTTGGCAGCGAGAGTAATCTCCTTGGCTGGAAGAAGAATGGTGCTTCTAGCGAAACAAAGAAGCCAGGCTATATCCCAATACCAAAGTATTTCTTTGTAGCTGTTTTGAAAAAGGAGTTTAATAAGAGCAAAGACCAGTATACCTACAGTGCCTTCGGCTACTGGTTCCTTCACGAGAACAAGGCATTTGAAAAGGGCGATAAGCTCGGCAAATATGTCGTAAACATCAAGACGCTGGAAGACAAAACCGGCATCGACTTCTTCTGTAATCTCCCTGATGAAATCGAGAAGGAAGTGGAAAACGTAGATGCAGAAGCTCTCAAGAAACTTTGGGGCTTCAAATAAATCAGGCTATATACAAACAAAGAATCCGCTCTCTCAAAGCAATGAGTGAGCGGATTTCTTTTGTTTATATCATCATCTTCTTGGCAACTTCTTGATTGCATGTGGCATGAATGCCCTGCCGGTAGCCTTACCGAAGCTAGGAGCTACGGAATCGGTAGCAGCAGAACGGGTCTTCTTACGGGCTCCACTCGGATCGTAGCGCACTAAATCGATTTGCATCACATCACCCTTAGCCTTACCTGTTCCTATCATATAACCATAGAACACATCCTGGCCCCTTTCATCACCCAGATAGAAACCATACTGCTTAGCACCTGCATCCATCACATAGGTAGCACCAGAATCATTATAACGGATATAAATATCACCATTCTTATCGATGTACCAGGCAAACTTCAGGGTCTGGGTTTCATTGCTTCCATCATCGGCATAATCCACTTCTACACCATTACCACTGAGCGAGTTAACCTTATTATCACCCGCCTGATAGAACGTCATCTCGGCATTGAAACTGTAATTATTGCGAGACTGGCCGTCCTCAGCAAGTTCAGAGAGCATCACAGAGCCTCTCCAGTCGCCTGTAAGAGTCTGAGCCTCCGACAGCAGGTAATCATCCTGAGAGCCGTTAGAACCGTTGTTCCAGTCGCCCTGATTCCATCCCCAGCCACCATGATTATAGTCATCATACCAGTAATAATCATCATGCCAATAATCATCATCATCACATGAGGTAAATGAGAAAGATGCTGTAGCTATCGCCATCCACATCCATATCCGATTAAACTTTTTCATATCTTGTTTCCTTTCTTCAAACTAAATTCCTTATTGCCTTACTTCACTACAAAGCGGCGAACAGGCTTCTGATTATCATCTGCCACCTTAACATACTCTACAGAATCCTTAGCTCCGCGAGAAACAATCTGGGTGTTCTCCAAGCCCGAATGCTGCTTGCTGTAGCCCCAACCGTCATCGTAGTCCCAATCGTAGCCCCAGTCATAATCGCGCCAGTTATAGCTGTAAGAATCGCGATAAAGCTCGAAATAAGCACGGTTGCCGTTATCAGCATCTACATATCCAGAGAACTTGCGGTCGCCCAGAGCATAGTCGTAAATCACAACATCACTATTCTCATCAAGAAGAGTGATATAGATGTTTCTGTTGCGTACTGTCCAGGTAATACGGTTTGCTATATAATTGTTACCATGCCAATAATTTCCCTTAAAGTAATCGATCCAATAGCCTGTACCGGAATAGAAACCATCATTCTGGTCGAATCGGATTACCGAATAGGTAGCATCGTAATTACCATATTCTACCAACATATTACCCTTCCATGTACCATCGAGGGTGTATGCAATATCAGAATCATCATCACATGAGGTGAATGAGATGCTCATCAAAGCTATGAAAGCCATTGTGAGAAGAGTAGTAAACTTTTTCATATCAATTTATCAGTTAAGTTATTTATATTCTTATATCTTCTATACTTTTGAGTTCTCGAAGAACAGCATTCTTTCTTGAACCCGATGCAAAGGTAGTGGATTTTTCGTCTGCATCAAAGGGGAAAAGGATACAAACTGAGGGGGAAATCCCTATTCTTTCAAAAACAACCGCCTTTTTGATAATATTGTATCAAAGTTTTAACACTTTCTTAACACATCGTATCGATAATTTTCGTATCTTTGCATCATAAATAAGTAATTATTCAAAGAACATGCTTTTAGCACAAAGTAAATTCTAAGAATGCGCTCAAAAAAATGAGTTTCAACAGTTTATTAATTATACGTTAAACCTTTAAAATTATTAAGTTATGAACAAATTTTTACGCTATTCATTATCATTGGTTCTGGCGTTCGTAGCTAGCGTTACGTTTGCACAGGAAGTAACTTTTGACTTTGACAATGATTACAAAACACTCTTCCCTGAACTGACAGGTACATCTTCTTCAGATTCTAAAGATGGAGATATCACCAAAGCCATGACATGTACAACTAATGGTATTTCTGTAACAGTTTCTGCAAAAACTTCTGGTTCGAATGAAAACCGAATCTGGAGTAGTTCACCACGTCTCAGAATGTACAGTGGAACGCTTACGATTCAAGCACCTACTGACAAGAAGATTGCTTCTATCGACATTATAAATAAAAAATGGAATGATAATAACAATGCTGACGTAGGTACTAATAATAAAGGTTCTTGGACTGGTGATGCTAACAAAGTTGTATATACAATTGCTGGCAACACCCAAATCAAGTCTATCAAAGTTACGCTCGCTGGTACCAAGATAGAGTACACCGATGCAGCAAGTGTAAAGGAACTCTTGGCTAACAATAAAGAAGCTAAGGATTACATCAACCTCAAACTCACAAACGCAAAGGTATTATACGTAAACAGCTACAAGGGAACCGTAAATACTTACGTACGTGAAGGTGACACAGCTATCGAAATGAGAACTTTAGGAATCGATATGCCTGTAAACAGCATCATTAGCGGTACTGTTAAGGTAAATTTGGCTTATGACGCAGGAATTCCTTATCTGTCAGCAAGCAAAGAAACAAACGGCGAAAATCTCAAAATCACAGAGAGCAACGAAGCTGCTGAACCTGTTATTGCAACTGTAAAGGACATCCTTGATGGCAAATACACCAACGACCTTATCAAGATTAAGGAGTTCACATTCAGCAAAGAAGAGTATAAGACAGGTAAATTCAACTACTATGCTAATGATGGTGAAAACAAGATTATGATTTACGATAAGTTTAGCGGTATTGGTGGTGTTTCAAAATTAACAGAAGGAGAGAAATATACCTTAACCGGTATTTACGGTGTAATATTCAAAAACATCCCTGAAGTTCTCCCTATCAAGGCTGTAGAAAAGTTTGACCCTACCGGCATCACTAACATAACAACAGATGAAGCTGCAAAGAACGCTCCTGTTTACAACCTCGCAGGCCAGAAGGTAACCAAGGCTTACAAGGGTGTAGTCATCAAGAACGGAAAGAAGATGATTCAGAAGTAATCAAATTCAAAACAACATATCCCTACTGCTCCTCCGATATTCATTTATCGGGGGAGTTTTTTTGTTAGGCATAACATAAGAAGGAACCATAAGCAAATCAACCAAATATTACCCCTATAACATGAAAAGTGGAATAATTTAATGCAATAACATAAAAAAATACACCTAAAACTACGATATCTCATTTATTTTCACTACCTTTGTTGCGATTTATAAACGTATACGAATAAAAAATGATGAAAAGAAAATTATATATCACCCTATTAGGACTGCTCTCTACCATCATGATGGCAGCTGTACCTTACTGCGATGTGAGAAAATTCTCTATCACAGACGGACTCGCTGCCAACACCATCTCAGACCTCAAGCAAGGTAAAGACAACCTCATGTGGTTCAGTACCTGGAACGGACTGTCGTTCTATGACGGCTACAAGTTTCATACTTTCAGAGACAACCCAGATGATATTGACGTTCTGTCAACCAACCGTATACTGAAAATAGAACCATCCTATAACAACAACGTGTGGTGTATCACATACGACCACAAGCTCTACGTATACGATACCCACTTCTGCCAGTTCTTTGCCGTAGGACAGAAATTCAACGAACTGTTCAACATCGACCTGCGCGTGAGCCAGGTATACCCATTGAAAAACGGAGCTACATGGTTTACTTCAGAAGATGGAAAATACATCATCCGATCAATAGGAAAAACCTTTGATGAGCGGAACATAGAACTCATCAAAGTAGGAGAAAAGGGACTCAGAAGCGGAAATGTATGGTACATCCATCAAGATATACACGGAAGAGAATGGGTGCTTACCGACAAAGGCGCATACATATATCATTCGAAAATTCCAAGCAAACTGCCTTTCAAATGGCTCAGAGGGGTGGGAGAAGATGAGTTCCTGGCAACTGAAGACGGTAAACTGGCAAAATATGACCTGCAGAACCGACTCACCATGATACCAATGCCAGAAGGCGTAACCCGTATCAACGGACTGAAAAATACAGGTTACCAGCTTCTGATGGCAACCAACCTGGGTGTAGTAATCTACAACCCGCGCACCTTCAAGTTTGATATCATCAACGTACAGAGCCCGAGTCAGCCTCTGGCAGAGGTAAAGAAGATTTATATCGATGATTTCGGTATGATATGGGCATTTACAGACGGTATAGGAGTAACCCTTGTCAATCCGAAGACCGGACAGACACAGTGGCTCTTTGCCGACCAGGACGACCCGATGGACCGCACAACCTGCGAAAGCAATTTCATCACACAAGATGAACACAAGACCCTCTGGGTAGTGCCAAGAGGAGGAACCTTCAGTTATTTTGACCGCAAGGCAGGAAAACTGGTGCCTTATCTGCTGAGAAGCAATTCATCGGGCAACTACCGCATACCGAAGATTACGAAATATGTACTCTCAGACCAGGGAATCCTCTGGCTGACAGGCTCTCACGACCTGACACAGGTAGTCTTCAAATATCACCCTTACATTATCAACAAGCTGGATGTGGGCGAAGACGAAGTGTTCTCGGTGAATGCATCGCCAGACGGACATATCTGGGCTGGTTATTACAATGGTATAATCCAGGTGCTCAACGCATCCTACCAAAGCATCGGATACCTGTCGCCAAGCGGACAGATTGTGCCACAGCAAGTAAACTTCGCCGAGAAGGGCATCATGTCTATCCACTTCGATATCAAGGGAAGAGCATGGATAGGAACCAACGGAAATGGTGTCTATCTGATAGATAAAATGCAGGTAAGACACTTTGTTTATGATGCCAACAACCCGTCATCGCTGCCGTTCGACAAGATACAAGACATTGTAGCCGACCGCACCGGACGCATCTGGATAGGTACCTACGGAGGTGGGCTGGCACTTGTTAACGAGGCGGCAGACGGCAGTATCAGCTTCATCAGTAAACGAAACGGACTGCCTTGGGAGAAACAGCACTACGACCGCATACGCCGCATCTGCTGCACCACTACGGGAACCATTCTCGTAGGAACTACAGATGGTCTCATCACCTTCAGTGATGCCTTTACAAACGCAAGAAAGATCAATTACCACAAGACCTACTACATACCGAACGATACAACTAGTCTGGCTGCAAACGATATGAACAATATCATGGAGCACACCAGCGGCAAGATGTATATCTCGCAACAGGGCGGTTTGATGGAAGAGATTGTGAGCAAATCGCTCCTGCAAGACAACCTGAAGATGAAATACTTCCATGCCATCGATGTTAACGAAGGCATCGTACAGGGCATGGTAGAAGACAACCAGGGAAGAATCTGGGTAATCAGAGAATCGAGTATCGACTGCGTAAACCCGAAAACGGGCCAGTGCAATGTGTTCGGACCTAACGACTTCGACTTCAACATGTCGTTCTCGCAAAGCCGTCCTTACCACGATCCGGCAAGCAACAACATCTCGGTAGGTACCCCGATGGGACTGATTACCTTCAATCCGGCTACGCTGAAGAAGAGCAACTACCAGCCTAAAGTCATCTTCTGTTCCCTCCATTATAGCGGAGAGAAGGAGTCGGAACCTATCCTGCACAAGGATAAAGTGGTGATTCCTGCCAACAAGCGAAATCTGACCATCAACTTCGCATCGCTCGACTATCAGCGTAAGTATCAGACCAAATATCTCTATCGCATAGATGGTTTTACAGCTCCAGGCGTGTGGATATCAAACGGAAGCAGCAATACCATCGGCTTCAACCGTATCAGTCATGGCGATTACGTACTCAAGGTGAGAGCCACCAACTCTCACGGTGTATGGAGCAAGTATGTGGCAGAACTGCCTATCGAAGTGCGCCCTACCTTCTGGGAGAGCATCTGGGGCAAATTTCTGATGCTGCTTCTGCTCTTCGGTATCGTAGGCGCAATCTTCTATACCTACAACCAGCGCCAGCACGAGAACGTAACCCACGAGATGAGCGTGATGAAGAACGAGTTCTACAACGATGCAGCCAACCGTCTGAGAACCCCTCTAACGCTCATCGGAGCCCCGGTAAAAACCGTTTTGGATACCGAACCGGGTATCACCCGAAAGGGCAAGGAACTGCTGAAAATGGTGGCAGACAATGCCAACGAGATGCTGGTAATGCTGGACAAGGTTCAGAGATATGGTAACAAGGCAGACTTCCATACGAACAGCGGTCTGAGCGAGGAAGATTACGACCTGGCAGAAAGGGAGAAAGAGAACGGACAGATTGACGACCGCAATGCATCCGACTATCTGGAAGAAGTAAACAAACAGAAAGAAGAAAAGGATGAAGAGGCTGAACGACTGGAAGAAATGGGCAAGGAACAGAAAGAAGCACAAGAAGAAGCGGAACACAAAGACCAGACGGTACTGGTAGTTGAAGACAATGCCGACCTGCGCAAGTTCCTCTACAGTATCCTCTCGCCTACCTATAACGTGCTGCTCGCAGAGAACGGAAAGGCTGGCTTGGTAATGGCGCGCAAGGAGACGCCCGACTTTATCCTTACAGACGTTACCATGCCTGTGATGGATGGTTTGTCGATGATTCACGAGATTAAGCAGGATACCACCCTCAACAACATCCCAGTGATGATTCTCTCGGCCAAGGCAAGCGTAGAAGACCAGCAGCGAGGCTTTGATGAAGGTGTTGATGCCTATATCACCAAGCCATTCTCTACCCCTTATCTGCTCGGCCGAATAGAGGCTATCCTCACCCAGCGCCGCAACATTCAGATGGATGTCATCAGAAAACTGAAGGAAACTGGCGATAAAGATGCCATAGCAGCCCTGAGAATACAGCCTGCAGCAGCTCCTCTGCCTGCTCTTAACCAGGCTGAAACTAGTGCCGAGAACGAAGCGGTTGACCCAAACAGCGAGCTGGCATTTATGGCGGCACAGATTCAAGACAGAACCATGATGCGTATCTTCAGGTTTGTTGTTGAAAATGCAGGCAACCCGGAACTCAAGATTGATGACATCTCGAACGAAATCGGTATGAGCCGAAGCGTACTATATAATAAGGTGAAAGCAACGACCGGAATGACACCGGTAGACTTCGTTCGCCATATACGTATCAAGAAGGCATGCGAGATATTGCGCAATACAGACGATACACTGACCAGTATCGCCTTCGCAGTAGGTTTTACTGACCCTAAGTATTTCTCAAAGGTATTCAAGAAAGAAACGGGTATCGTGCCTACTGAATACCGAAACAGAACGCAGGGATAGCCCGCATCATTACAGATGAAAGCAGTCATCATTACTGATGGCTGCTTTTATCTGTATTAACAAAAAGCAACACATATTACAGGACATATCTTCAGTTGTTGCCGGACACAGCCTTCTTCGTTATCGTACACAGCAAAACGTTCAAACAAGGAAAAAAGCAGAATAGTCATAAAATTGAGCCGTTTTGCTTTGTTTTTTGACCGAATATTGCAAAAAAGTACAAAAATGGGGGGGGTATTTGATTAATTTTCCCTTTTTACTGAAAAAAAAACTGAGAAAAAGTTTGGTGTTACAAGAAAATGTAGTATCTTTGCAACAAGTTCTTAGAAAAGTTAAATGATAGATTAATCGTAAACCTCTTTTTCTTTGTTTTTTGAGGAAAAAGAGGTAAAGAAAAAAAGAATGCAGGGTTTGTGAAAATCCTGCATTTTTTATACTGTTTCATACTGATATTGTGTAGTTATATCGTCTACATATTTTATTCTTCTATATTCTATAGTCTAACCGATATCTATATACTCAGCTATATGGTATCTGTTTACCCAGATATACAATATCTATCTACATTATATATATTACGCTTATTCCTTCATCTATGATTTTGTTCGATTTTTAGAATTTTTAAAAAAACTCTTGAAGTATTCTAAGAGAAAAGTAGTATCTTTGCACTCTAGATTATATAAGTTGAGATCGGAAATATAGATAACACATACATAAAGATAAAAAAAATGAGAACTGTTTACGAATTTTCTGTTAAAGACAGAAAGGGAAAGGATGTTTCCCTCAAGGAGTATGCCAACGAAGTGCTGCTCATCGTTAACACCGCTACAAAGTGTGGTTTCACCCCTCAGTATGAGGAACTGGAGAAACTTTATGAGACCTATCATTCTCAAGGTTTCGAAATACTTGATTTTCCTTGCAACCAGTTTGGTCAGCAAGCCCCTGGTACAGATGAAAGCATTCATCAGTTCTGCAAGCTTACATACGGCACAGAGTTCCAGCGCTACAAGAAGATCAAGGTAAACGGAGACGATGCTGCCCCTCTCTTCAAATTTCTGAAAGAATGTAAGGGCTTTGCTGGTTGGGACGAGAGCCACCCTCTCTACCCTGTTCTCGACAAGATGTTGAGCGAGGCTGATCCTAACTACAAGGAGAGTGCCGATATCAAGTGGAACTTCACCAAGTTCCTCGTTAACAAGAAGGGTCAGGTTGTAGCCCGCTTCGAGCCTACCACAAGCTTCGATGTCATCGCTAAGGCTATCGAAGAGTGGTTGAACTTCTAATGAAAGATAGAAGTCTCGCACTGAGAATAGAATTTCTAAATAAAAGAAAATAGAATCTCTAAATAAAAAGCCAGGTTGCTTTTCGCAGCCTGGCTTCTTTTATAATGTGATATTGTTATTTCAATATATCTCAAAGAATAATTGTCAACTGTTTGCTATATACTGTTAACTATAATTTAGTCAACCTTTGGCACATCTTTGAGGAACTGCTGGATTTCTTCATCACTCACAGAATAATCGTGCAAATCGCCATTGATAAAGCTATCGTAAGACGGCATATCGATAAGACCATGACCTGAGAGACAGAACAGGATAACCTTCTCCTTGCCCTCTTCCTTAGCCTTCAGCGCCTCACGTATAGTGGCTGCAATCGCATGACAGCTCTCTGGAGCAGGAATGATACCCTCGGTCTGAGCGAAGAGCATACCTGACTTGAATGACTCCAGCTGAGGGATATCTACACCATGCAGATAACCATCCTTCAGAAGTTGGGAGATAATCATACCAGCACCATGATAACGGAGACCACCTGCATGAATGTTGGCAGGCTTGAAATCATGACCCAGAGTAAACATTGGCAGCAATGGAGTGTAACCTGCCTCATCACCGAAATCATACTCGAACTTACCGCGAGTCAGCTTAGGACAGCTCTCCGGCTCTGCTGCTATAAACTCAGTATGGCGCTCGCCTGTGAAGTTGTGACGGAGGAATGGGAAGGCAATACCACCAAAGTTACTACCACCACCGAAACAAGCAATCACCTGATCAGGATACTCACCTGCCATCGCCATCTGCTTCTCTGCCTCTAGACCGATAATGGTCTGGTGAAGTGCCACATGATTGAGCACAGAACCCAGCGTATACTTACAGCCTGGTGTGGTTGTAGCCAGCTCAACAGCCTCACTGATGGCAGTACCGAGCGAACCAGGATGATGAGGCTCACGAGTGATAATGTTCTTACCTGCGCGTGTACTCATGGAAGGAGAACCCTCTACAGTGGCTCCAAACGTACGCATGATGCTGGAACGGTATGGTTTCTGCTGCATGGTAATCTTTACCTGATAAACTGCTGCCTCCAGACCGTAGAGTTTTGCTGCATAAGAGAGGGCTGCACCCCACTGACCTGCACCTGTCTCTGTAGTGACATTGGTATCACCCTCCTGCTTACAGTAGTAGCACTGAGGAATGGCTGAATTGATTTTATGAGAGCCTAACGGATTGATACTCTCATTCTTGAAATAGATATGCGCCGGAGTACCGAGTGCCTCCTCAAGGGCGTAAGCACGTACAAGAGGGGTTGAACGGTAGAAGGTGTACTTCTCCAACACATCTTCCGGAATATCAATCCAAGCGTGCTCTGTATCAAGTTCCTGCTTTGAGCACTCTTTATTAAATACATGTGACAAATCATCAGCATTCATTGGCTGGTGTGTCTGAGGGTTCAACGGTGGCAATGGCTTGTTAGGCATATCTGCCTGAATGTTGTACCACTGAGTAGGAAGTTCCTGCTCGCTTAAGATGTACTTTTTCTGTCTCATATTTATATATATGTTTAAAATTGTTGTATGCCTGAACAAAGGTACAAATAAAAAAATGAAATAAAGAACTTTTTTATGTGTTTTTCCACTATTTTTTTATTTTTATGCAATAAAATAGTTCATTCTACAGGTATTATTTGTTGAATAAGTGTATTTTCAGTGTCATTTTTATAAACTTAATCAAATATTACCCCATAAAATACCAAATATTACACCCTATATTATAATGGAAAATAGTATCTTTGCAACAGAAAATTCAAAATGCGTTGTGAAACGCTTATCATCATCTTTTACTTATACAAAAAAAATAAAACATTGGAGTTCAATAGGGATATTGAGATTCCAATGTTTTTTTTTATACACTAAACTGAAACATATTATCATGTAAAAGTTGACATATCATCATGTAACGTTGTCTGATTTATAACCTTTCAGTATAAATCAATAGTCTATTTTATTGTCTACTTCCACAATTGATAGAGGATTTTACCCATAGACTGTAGACACAGATTATTTCTTTTCATTACCTAAATCTATCTGCGATATCTGATTCAACAGATTTACAGCCTGCCCTACAGTCTTCACATCATTGATGCGAAGCATTCGCTTGTTGAATTTTTCCTTCAGAACACAATCTTGAATATGACTGGTAACGTAAGCGAGTATGCGGTTAAACATCTGACTTCTGTAGAACGGACTGTTTACATTGCTCACAAACTGCATCTGCATATAGCCCTGCTTGAGAATAATCTTCTCGCAACCTAGCTTCTTGCCTACCCTACGCAGACCTACCACATGCATCAGTTCGTCTGCTTCATGAGGCACAGGACCAAAACGGTCTATCATACGCTTGCGGTAAGCCTCTACTTCCTCATCGCTCTCCAGACGGTCCAGTTCACGATAAAGGAGCATGCGCTCACTGTCACCCGGCACATAAGTCTGAGGAAAATACATCTCCAGATCGCTCTCTATGCCACAATCGTCAACGAAATCATCACCCGTAAGCTGGGCACCTTCATCCATCTTCTCCTGATAAAGATCACAGAACTCCTCGTTCTTCAACTCTGTGACAGCCTGAGAGAGAATCTTCTGGTAGGTTTCATAACCCAGATCTTCCATAAAACCGCTCTGCTCAGAGCCCAGCAGATTACCCGCACCGCGGATATCCAGGTCCTGCATGGCGAGATTGAAGCCGCTACCCAGTTCACTGAACGTCTCCAGAGCCTCCAGACGGCGACGCGCCTCAGGAGTAAGTGCACTCTTAGGTGGCGCCATCAGATAGCAGAAAGCCTTCTTGTTGCTTCTTCCTACGCGTCCACGCATCTGATGCAGGTCACTCAATCCGAAGTGATGAGCATCGCTCACGATAATCGTATTGGCATTGGAAATGTCGATACCGTTCTCTACAATAGTGGTAGAAAGCAGTACATCATAATCGTAATTGATAAAGCCCATGATGATTTTCTCCAAATCCTCAGGCTTCATCTGTCCGTGACCGATTGCTACCCTACAGTCTGGAATATGCTTCTCTATGAGCATCTTGAGCTCCGGAAGCTTGGATATTCTGTCGCATACGAAATAAACCTGTCCGTTTCGGCTCATCTCGAAATTGATGGCATCGCAGATAACTTCACTACTAAACGTTACCAGTTCGGTATGAATCGGATAACGGTTAGGTGGCGGAGTGCGCATGATACTCATATCCCGGGCGCCCATCAGAGAGAACTGGAGGGTTCGCGGAATCGGAGTGGCACTCATCGTGAGTGTATCGACATTTACCTTGAGCTGACGGAGTTTCTCTTTGGTAGACACACCGAACTTCTGCTCTTCATCGATGACGAGCAGCCCCAGGTCATGCCATTTCACGGTCTTTGATATCAGCTTATGCGTACCTATGAGGATATCAATCTTACCCTCTTTCAGGGCGTCAAGCACCTCTCTGGTTTCCTTCGTTGTACGGGCTCTACTGAGATAGTCTACCCTTACAGGCATGCCTTCCAAACGCTTTTTGAAAGTCTGATAGTGCTGGAAAGCCAGAACGGTAGTAGGCACCAGCACCGCAACCTGCTTGCTGTCGCACGCTGCCTTGAAGGCTGCACGGATGGCAACCTCAGTCTTGCCGAAGCCCACATCGCCACAAACCAGACGGTCCATCGGTCTGCCACTCTCCATATCCTTCTTCACCTCCTGAGTAGCCTTATTCTGGTCTGGCGTATCTTCATACAGGAAGGAAGCCTCCAGCGTATGCTGCAGATAATTGTCGGCACTGAAGGCGAATCCCTTCTCCCGTCGGCGCTGGGCATAGAGTTTGATCAGGTCGCGCGCAATGTCCTTGATTCGCTTCTTAGCTTTGTCCTTGAGTTTATCCCAGGCACCTGTACCCAGTGTAGACAGGCGAGGCGGAGTACCGGTATCGCTGCGGCGATATTTGCTGATTTTATAAAGCGAGTGGATAGAAACATCCACCTTGTCATTGTTCGTATAGACGATTCGGATCATTTCCTGATAGCTGTTGCCCGTAGGAACCCTAACCAGACCGCCAAACTTGCCGATACCGAAGTCTACATGCACGATAAAATCTCCCACTTCCATCTCCTGCAGTTCCTTCATGGTGAGTGCCATCTTGCCGGCTCTCGCTTTATCTGAGCGCAGGTTATATTTATGAAAACGGTCAAAAATCTGATGATCGGTAAAGAAACAGCACTTCTTGTCATGGTCAGTAAAGCCTTCATGAAGCGTCTTGTCTACCGGTGTAAAACGGATGGCGTAGCGCTTCAGCTCTTCGCTTTCAAAGATATCCTTCAGGCGCTGTTGCTGCTTCTGGCTATCTGCCAATATATATAAGGTGTAACCCTGGAGCAGGAAATCCTCCAGAGTTTGACAAAGCAATTTGAAATTCTTATGGAAAAGAGGCTGTGGAGCGATATTGAAAGGTATCACAGCCGAACTCTCTGACGGAGCGACCTTGCCGAACTCGATACGGAGATGAGCCGCTACTGCCTTCTTGAAATCGAGCGGAGAAACGAGGTTGAGCTCGGTCTTCATGTCATGTCTGATGCGCTCAGCCTCTACCTCAGTAGCTCCCTCCAGCTGCTCGGTAAGGCTCTGCGATGAGAAGCCTTCGGTATAGATCTGACCGATGCGGTCGCAAACGAAAGAAAGGTCTTTCGCAACGACTGGCGTACTTTCGGAGAGGAAATTGAGGAAACACTGCTTGTTGCTCTCGATATGGGCGAGTTCGGGCACGATTTCTATCTCTGTGCGCTTTGCCTGCGAGAGCTGGGTCTCAACATCAAAGGTACGGATGGTGTCAATCTCATCGCCGAAGAAGTCGATACGGAACGGATATTCGCAGCTGTAGGAATAGACATCGAGGATGCTTCCACGCACGGCAAACTGGCCCGGTTCATAAACATAATCGGTTTCTTTGAGTTCGAAATCGCGCAAGGTATGAACCACATCGGTCTGAGCAATCTGCTGGCCTACAGTCAGTTTCAGAATCCGTTCATCCAGATTCTGCTTAGCCACAACGAGTTCTGCCAGTGCATCGGGATAAGTGACTACCGGGAAATGTCCTCCCGAAGAGAGGCGCGCCAGCACCTCTGTACGTAGGATTTCGTTCGCTGCATCACGCTGCCCGTATTTCACGGCACGCCGATAGCTGGAAGGAAAGAAGAAGACCTTCTCCTGCCCCATCATCTGAGTGAGATCGTGATAAAAATAGCCTGCTTCATCGGCATCATCCAGTACGAAGAGTACCGAACGCCTCATCTTCCCCTGCAGAGAAGCAAAGAACATCGGAGCCGAAGAGCACAGCAAACCCTGGAGAAAAATGGAATGAACCGACTTCTTCCCCATCAAATCAAAGAGGGCATCCGCCTGTGGCGAACGCCCGTATGTTTTTTCTATCTTTTGGATTTCCATCCAAGTACTGATTAGTGATTACTGATTACTGAGTAGTGATTACTGAGTATTAATCCTTCTTCGGATATTTCTTGAACCAGCCATCCAGGCGCAGTCGCATCACGCCAAAGAAAGCCTCACCAAAGATGCCACCACTCATCTTGCTCACACCTTCACGACGGTTAACAAAGATGACAGGCACCTCCTTGATCTTGAAACCTATTCGATGAGCCGTATATTTCATCTCTATCTGGAAAGCATAGCCCTTGAAGCGGATAGCATCCAAATCTATGGTTTCCAATACCTTACGTCGGTAGCAGACGAATCCAGCTGTGGTATCATTCACCTTAAATCCGGTTACGATACGTACGTATTTAGAAGCGAAATAGCTCATCAATACGCGTCCGATAGGCCAGTTGACCACGTTCACACCCGAAATATATCTTGAGCCTACAGCCACATCATACCCCTCATCGTGAGTTGCCGCATAGAGACGAGGCAAATCATTAGGATCATGACTGAAGTCGGCATCCATCTCGAAGATGAAGTCATAGCCCTGCTTCAATGACCATTTGAAGCCCATGATATAGGCAGTACCCAAACCGAGTTTACCCGAACGCTCCAGGATATGCAGACGACCGGCAAACTCATTAGCCATCAAGCCCTTAACAATGGCAGCAGTACCGTCAGGACTTCCGTCATCGATAACGAGGATATCAAACTGCTTTTCGAGACCGAAGACAGCACGGATGATTTTCTCGATGTTTTCCTTCTCATTATATGTAGGAATGATTACTATGCTATCACTCATAACTTCTTCTAATTTTAATGATTCTGATACTAAATAATGTAATACAGATGCAAAATTACAACTTATTTTTGAAATAACAAGCGAAAAACCGAAATTATTGGTCCGGATTCTCTACAAAACCCTGATATTTCTTGTCAAGTCCGTTCATGATCGCCTCATAGCTCTTGTTCATCTGGTTCTTGATATTGTCAGCTCCCTTGCCTATCGGCTCGATAGGCTCATGAATGGTGAGCTTCAGAGGATGCCAGAAAGCCCAGTAGATATCCTTCATGCGAGGCTTCACATCAAAACTGCCATTGATGGTAAGCGGACATACCGGCAACTGCAGTTCATCGGCAAGCATGAAAGCACCGCGGCGGAACACACCCATGTGCCCCGTAAACGAACGGGCACCCTCTGGGAATACCACCAGCGACATGCCCTCTTTAAGCACCTCGCGAGCACGGTCATAAGAAGCACGGATCTTAGAAGGTCCGCTTTTGTCTACAAAGATGTGGTGCGCATACTCACAGGCGATACCGATGAGAGGCACTTTGCGCAAGCCCTTCTTCATCATCCACTTGAAGTTTCTGCCCAGAAAACCGTATATCAGGAAGATATCGAAAGCGCCCTGATGATTGGCCACGAAAACATAACTCTGGTTCTTCTTGAGATGCTCACGTCCCTCCACCTTTACAGGCAGGAGGAGGATGCGGACCCAAAGCCAGGACCAATATTTACCAGGATAATAGCCCCAGAAATGACCATTACCCAGCATGCATCCCAAAACAGTAGTTAAACTGGTTAAAACGCTAGCTACCAACAGGATAGGCAAGCATATTACAAGCTGATACAGACGATATAAGTACTTCATTTTTTATTTAAGAATGAATAATTTAACACTCAACATTTAACATTCAACACTCCTCATTTTCTTTTGAGTGTGATGACCACGATTTCTGCCGTAGCCCCTATGCGGATTGGAACGGTACCGCCCAGACCTGATGTGGTATAGAGCTGGCAACCCTCCTCCTCGAAGAGGCCGTAATCATAAGGAGTAAACATCGACGGACGCAAGCCCAGGATACTGATCTGCCCCGCATGCGTATGACCGCTCAGCGTAAGCTGCGGTGCTACGACCAGCGAATCCTTCCTGTCAGGTCCTATCACATCGCCATCCTCATCCTTCTCCTTATTAATAGTAGAAGGCCAGGTCTCGCGCCATTGCTTCGGAATATGCTGCAGCATCAGCACGAAAGAGCCCGGTCTGATGCCATACAGCGCCTTCCTTACATTGGTTCGCTTTGGATTGTCATAGTTCTCTGTACCAGCTACATAGATGCTGTCAGCGCCTCTATGCACCGCCACATGCTCATTCATCAGCAGGCGCCATCCGCAACTCCGCTGGAAGTCCTGCATCCGCTTCTCGAGCGCAGCTATCTCCTGCTCATCATCTACATCCATATAATAGGTGTAATCGTGATTGCCCAGCACACTCATCACGCCATCTCTGGCTTTCAGACTGCTGAGCAGCGCCTGATACTCAGGCAGTTCATCGGGCGTAACATTCTGTAAATCACCCGTAAAGCAAATCAGATCAGGTTTTTCGGCATTAATGCTGTCGATATCGCGCTGAGGCAGATGACCACGCCAGCCATAGTATGACCCGAGATGGATATCGCTGAACTGAACGATGCGATAGCCCTCGAAAGACTTCGGCAGATTAGGTACATAGATGGTGATACGCTTGACTTGCATCTTAGGAAAACCTTCGGTAAATCCGTAGATAAAGCAGAAGAACGCCACCGCTCCCACTACCAGTCCGAGGAGCTTGCCCCAGTTGCGATGGCCGTGAAGGAGCCGCATACAGCACCAACCGAAGACACTGAACAGGCTGAAGACAAACTGCGGAACCGCACATACTGCCATTATCACAAACCAGATGTCGATGAGCACCGGATTGCGTGGCAGGAAGTTGGGCAGCATCGTGATATATGCACTGTAGGCGATAACCACGAAAGCCGGCAACCAGAAGAGCACCCGCTGCCAGAGACTTTTCAGCCATAACTTGCCATACCTTTTATATATCCACAGATACGGCAACAGGGTGAATACCACTACGGGTATCAATATTCTTGCTATCATTTTTTGATCAAACTTGATTGAAGATACGTTTTCATTGCCTGCACGGGCACTCCTCTGCGCTGTGCATAGTCGCGAAGCTGGTCGTCTCCTATCCGTCCCAGTTCGAAATACCGCGCCTTGGGATGTGCAAACATCAGCCCCGAGACACTGGCATGAGGCGTCATCATTCCGCTTGTGGTGAGCCGGATGCCCACCTGACTCATATCGATGAGCTGGTCGATGATGAAGTTGGCACTGGTATCGGGCAACGAAGGATATCCTATAGCCGGACGGATGCCCTGATAGCGTTCCAGATGCTGGTCTTCGATGCTCAGCTGCTCGCCGGAAGCATAGCCCCAGATGCTGCGTCTCACCTCTTCGTGCAACTTTTCTGCCGTGGCTTCAGCCAACCGGTCGCAGAGTGTCTGTGCCATCATATTGAGGTAGTCGTCCGAGCGATATTTCTTCTCCAGACCGCCATCTACCGTCGTGCAGAAGATACCCAGCCGGTCTGTTATTCCACTGTCCAGAGGACGGATGAAATCAGCCAGACAGAGATTGGGTTCTCCCTGAGCCGCCGGATGCTGCTGACGGAGCATCGGGAAGCGGACTTTCTGCCCTTCCAGCCAGATATCATCCCCCTCGCTGTTCGCCTCGAAGAGTCCGAAGACGGCATAGGTATGATATTCGCCTTCCCATGAATGGAGCATATCGAGCGCCTCAGCTTTCAGTTTTTCCTTTTCCTCTCGAGGTTTGCCGCTCAATCCCCAGGCATGATAAAAGTATAGCCAGTTGATATATGGCTCAATTTCGCTTATATTGTATACTATTCTTCGCATCCGATACGATATTTTATTTTACAATTCCCGTAAAATTTCCCTTTTTCAGGAATTGTTTCTGAACTCCAGTTCCTCTCCTCTGCAAGCGGCATCAAACACGCCTTTGTTATAGATCAGACTACCGTTACAGAAAGTCTGTTCCACTTTCCATGCAAACTCATCACCCGCTACAGGGCTCCATTTACACTTGCTCTGAATCACCTCTGCGGTCACCTTCCAAGGCTCTCCCTTGCGCACCACAACGACATCTGCCTTATACCCCGGACGCAGGAAGCCGCGCTGACTGATATGGAACAGACGGGCTGGATTATGGCACATCAGTTCAACCAGGCGCTCGATACTGATTACCTTTTCGTCAACAAGTTTCAGCATGCTTACCAGCGAGAACTGTACCATTGGCATACCTGATGCAGCCTTGGCACAACCGCCCTGTTTATCCTTTAACTGATGAGGAGCATGATCGGTACCCACTACAGTTATCTTACTATTACTCAGCGCCTTACGCAAAGCATCGCGGTCAGCAGCGGTCTTTACTGCAGGGTTGCATTTAATGCGTGCGCCCTTCACAGCGTAATCTTTATCCGAGAACATGAGATGAGCCACAACAGCCTCGCCTGTAATATTTTCATCCTTACCAAAGAACTCCAGTTCCTTAGCCGTAGTAACGTGAGCGATATGGAGATGCGCCCCGCTTTCCTTAGCCAGCAGCACCGCCAGACGGCTGCTTTCATAGCAAGCCTCCTCGCTGCGTATTTCCGGATGATGTTCTACGGCAGGGTCTTCACCCCATTTCTGCTTAGCCAGCTGCATGTTGCGGTTAATGATTTCGGTATCCTCACAGTGGGTCATCACCGGCAAATCCAGCTCTTTCGCCTTCTTGAAGATAGCCTGCAGCGCCTCATATTTATCCACCAGCATATTGCCCGTACTGGAGCCCATAAAGAGCTTGACGCCCGGTACACGATGCGTATCGAGCTGCTCAAAATCATTTACATTATCATTGGTAGCACCAAAGAAGAAACTGTAGTTCACATGACTCTTCTCAGCGCCCAGCTGCCGCTTTGCCTGCCAGGCCTCCAGAGTGGTAGTCTGAGGTATCGTGTTAGGCATATCAAAATAACTGGTCACACCACCAAAGGCAGCAGCGCGGCTTTCGCTCTCGATGTCAGCCTTCTGCGTAAGTCCCGGCTCACGGAAGTGAACATGATCATCAATCACACCCGGCAAAACAAAACACCCCGAGGCATCGATGACTTCATCGTAATTGCCACGGGGTGCCTCGCCTTCATATATCTCCTTGATAAATTCACCATCCAACAAGAGGTCGCCCACAAAAGAGCGACCCTCATTTATAATGGTTCCATTCTTGATTAATTTCATATTACTAAACTTATAAAATGAAGAGTTTTACAAGATGTTAATGCCCAAGACCTTGAAAGAGCCCTGTTTCTACTCCTTACCTTCCTGTTTTTCAGGAATCGTAGGCGCAGCCAATTCGTTGGCTGTAGGTGCCGGAGCCGCATCAGGATTTACCTGTGGAGCCGCTTCCATCTCTGGCTGCATGCCGCTCTGCGCATCTCGTGTACCGTTCATAATCTCCTGATTCTCTTGAGCTTTCTTATAATAGTCCTTTACATAAGGATCATTCTTGAAATAGTCGGTAGCCTTGCTCATGATATCCTCAATCCAAGGAGAGAGCATCGGATACTGGTTGCCCATTGTAACGAGGAAGAAGACGCCCGGTCCCAGCACATTGTTGAAGTTGTCGGTAACAAACGAAGTGATGAGCTTGTCTTCCTGCTCAGAAAGGCGGATGGATTCCTCGTTCAGCTGCTTGTTGACAGCCACCATATCGCTACCGTTCATGATAGCCTGGTCGTGCTTGTGTACCAGTTCGCGCAACTGATTCTGAATCTGCTGGTATTTCTTGAAGAATCCGAAGAGTTTATCGTTCATAGGAGTACCGCTTACCACCTGCTGTGTATCATCGAGCTTCACCGTAATGCTTCCACTCTCCAGCACCAGCGGCAGCACAGGGTCATCATCCATGAAGATATTCGCCATCTTCATAGAGTCGACAGAACCCTGAAAATGGAACTGTCCATGCACTACATCGCAAGAATCCACGTTCTTGAAATCGTTGTTTTCCAGTATCTTAAGGTACAGCATGCGTCCGTCCAGAGTACTTACGTTAGAAGTACCCGAGATATCGTAACTGTTGGCACAAGATGCAAGTGCCATCAAGGCAATGAATGCGTAAAATATTCTATTCATAAGCTATCTATATCACTTTCGGTGAACAAAAATACAATCTTAATTTGAACTGACGAAATAAATTGCTGCAATTTAATTCATTCTTACAACATTTATGTTTTGTTTGCACTCCTATTGACCACCGAAAGCTTTTTTCTCGTCCTTCTATATTACTGATTGTTTTCCTTCTTCAGTTCATGAGAGATGCGATGCGTGGTATACAGTTCCAGCAGGGCTGCGATGAGGAGGAAGACTACCCACTTATTATAGAAATAGGTGATATAGGTCTCATAATTCTCAAACCAGCGGCGCAGGAAAGCATACACCGTATCTACCATCGAGATGCCTGAGAGCACGAAGAAGATGTCTGCTACATACTGCATGCGCTTCAGGCGGTGGATAACCAGCGAAGGTCCCTCATAGAACTGCATCGCCTGCATTACACTGAACAGTATGGTGCCCAGCAGGAACCCCCAGCTCGTTACCTGCACCAGCTGCGGATGTGAAAAACCAAATGCGAAGCAAGCCGCACCGACAACCATCAGCACGCCGCCCAGCAAGAAAATAGCACTTTCCAGTTTACTCAATTGTTTCATTTTCGTCTTGTTCGTTAGTTTTTTCCGGAATATCCGAACTCAATACAAAGATGTCTTCATCATCAGCCTTCATGAAATAACGCTGGCGGGCTATCTTCTCAAATGCCCGCGCACCATGCTGCATATCGCGCAAGGTATGCTTGTCGTTTTCATACTGCTCACGATACTTTTCTATCTCCGAACGGAGCGTAGCTATCTCTATCTGGTACTTAATGTGCTGCCTTACACTGTTGTCGTCAACTACACCAACTACCAGAACACCCGTTACAATCACTATAAGATACTTATAATGAGCGAGATAATTCCATATAATACCAAGTTTTTTACTCATTTCTTCCGAATTTGTTTGCAAAGATAATATTTTTTTGTTATCTTTGCATCATCAATTAAGAAAAAATAATGGAAGAGTATATAGTTTCTGCAAGAAAGTACCGCCCGATGACCTTCGATTCGGTTGTCGGACAGAGTGCATTGACCACCACTTTGAAGAATGCAGTGAAGAGCGGCAAGCTGGCGCACGCCTATCTTTTCTGCGGTCCGAGAGGTGTGGGAAAAACCACTTGTGCCCGCATTTTTGCGAAGGCAATCAACTGCGAGCATCCTCGTGAAGACGGCGAGGCGTGCAACGAATGTGAGAGCTGCCGTGCCTTCAACGAGCAGCGTTCCTACAACATCTTCGAGCTGGATGCCGCCAGCAACAACGGTGTTGACCAGATTAAGGTTCTGATGGAGCAGACCCGCATTCCGCCTCAGGTAGGCAAGTATAAAGTGTTTATCATCGATGAGGTCCACATGCTCTCTACAGCCGCCTTCAACGCCTTTCTCAAGACGCTGGAAGAGCCACCTCAGCATGTCATCTTCATCCTCGCCACTACCGAGAAGCATAAGATTCTGCCTACCATCCTGAGCCGATGCCAGATTTACGACTTCGAGCGAATGACGGTAGCCAACACCATCAACCACCTGAAGATGGTGGCTGAGAAGGAAGGCATACAATATGAAGAGCAGGCGCTCGCCGTGATAGCCGAAAAGGCTGACGGAGGTATGCGCGATGCCCTCTCTATCTTCGACCAGGCTACCAGTTTCTGCATGGGCAACATCACTTACCAGAAGGTGATCGAGGACCTGAACGTGCTCGACAGCGACAACTATTTCCGTCTGGTAGACCTGGCTTTGGAGAATAAGGTGGCCGAGATGATGGTAACACTCGACGGCATTCTGAGCCGCGGTTTCGATGGCGGCAACATGATACAGGGGCTTGCCCAGCATGTGCGCAATGTGATGATGGCGAAGGACCCTCAGACCCTGCCTCTGCTCGAGACCAGCGACGACCAGAAAGCCAAGTTCCAGGCTCAGGCCCAGAAGGCACCTACACCTTTCTTATATAAGGCGCTGGAACTGATGAACCAGTGCGATATCCATTACCGCGCCAGCAGCAACAAGCGATTACTGGTAGAGCTCACCCTGATACAGATAGGCCAGATTACGCAGCCCGAGAATCAGGATGTGCCTAGTGCGGGGCGTACGCCCAATAGATTAAAATCCCTGTTTCAGAAACTCCTGGCTCAGTCTAAGCTTGCCTCTCAGGGTGCAGGTTCTGAGCCTTCTGGCAGCAGCGAAAACCGGTCATCACAGCCGGGAGCGTCTGCTGCTACAGCTACTGCTGTGCCTTCGTCAGGGGCACCGGCAGCCGCTTCTGCAGCCTCCAATGCTGCATCTTATTCTGCATATTATCCTGCATCTGCCACCGCAGCCGCATCTGCCTCTCCAGAAGGCTCAGCCGCTGCCGGAGCTGTTACTGATACTGCATCGCCTCACAAGCCACGACTCAAGAATATCAAGCTGGGCGGCATAGGCATGACTTTCTCTAACCTGAAGAAGAGGGAGGAGAACCAGCGCCGCCTGCACAGTCCGTATGATGATACCAATGAGGAAAAAGCGACCATCACGGGCGACCAGAACGAGTTCACCCAGGAGCAGGTGGAAGCAACATGGTTCAGTATGTGCATGAGAATGCAGAACAAGCTGGATTTCATAGGATTAGCCAACCGCATGAAGAGTATTGTACCGAAGATAACCAACTATCCGCAGATAGAGGTTATCATCAACAACCAGCTCTTACTAGACGACGTTTTGAACATCAAGAACCGCATTCTCAAGACTTTCGTCTTAGGTCTTCACAACAGCGAACTGAGCATCAGCTACCGCCTTGCCGACCAGGAAGAGGTAGGCAAGGTTCTGACCAAGAATGAAGTTCTGGAACTTCTTATGGAGAAGAACCCTGCGATGAAAAAACTCACAAAGGACCTGGATCTGGTCATGACATAGAAGATACTCCACACGATACGAAATTCTCCACTCCATGTAGGACAACCTATACGGAGTGGAGAAAATTGTTTTTACAAATATCGAAACTTGGTGCTATAAGAGATACATAAGAGTGAAAGAGCAAAGGGCATTACAGCGTGACAGTTGTGACAGTTGTGACAGTTTTCAGCTGAGGGGGTATATTGCGAGTTTGCAGCTATCAAATTATAAGTATATATATTTAAATTATTATATATATAATAATTTACCTCTAAAGAAAGGGAAGGAGGGGTAGGCGCTGAAAACTGTCACAACTGTCACAACTGTCACACTGTAACGCTTTCTGGGCAAAAAGGAAGTAGTCAGAAGAAATGACTTTTTTCATAGCATCTCATTGTTTTCTTGCTCAAAACACACAGAGAAACATTTTACAAAATATAGTTTTCTCTCCAGCAACTCTACGACTTTTTTTGTTTAACTACGGAAGCCGGAATGTTAAAATCGGTTTAACATAACTCTGCATGGTGAAATTTGGCGGTTCAGAAGATTTGTTGTACTTTTGCACCATCGTTAAAAGATTCCCATGAAGCGCAGACCTTGATATCGCGAAACGCGATACCAAGGTTTTACACCAAATGAAATGCAAGGGTTGACGCTGTAAAACACAGCCTCAAGGTATAAAACAAAAAAGCCCCCGATGCAGAAAAGCACCGGGAGCCTTCGTAAGCAAATTATTATTATCTTAAAAAAGATCAATTGAATATGCAGCACATCACAGTATACACCATGACGCACCGACAGAAAGGCTTAGATGAGGTTCATGCCCGCTTTCACAGCCTCCTTGCGCATCTCCTCAGGCCAGATGCTAGCCTGGATCTCACCAATGTGAGCCTTATGAAGCAATACCATACACAGACGGCTCTGACCGATACCGCCACCAATGCTCAGAGGCAACTTGTCGTTCAGGAGCTGCTGATGGAAGTAAAGCTTCTCTCTATCCTCCTTGCCCTCCAGCTTAAGCTGACGCAGCAGACTCTCCTTGTCGACACGGATACCCATAGAACTGAGCTCGAAACTGCGACCCAGAACAGGATACCAGATGAGGATATCACCATTCAGTCCCATCTTGCCGTTCTCTGCCACGGTGCTCCAGTCATCATAGTCAGGAGCTCGGCCATCATGCTTCTTGCCATCGCTCAACTTGCCGCCGATGCCCTCTACAAATACAGCGCCATACTTCTTGCAGATAGCATCCTCACGCTCCTTAGGAGAAAGGTCTGGATACATATCGAGCAAATCCTGCGCATGAATGAAATGAATCTCCTTAGGCAGGAAAGGCTTCAGCTGAGGATAATGCTCGCAAGCCAGGAACTCGGTACGCAAGATGGCACCATAGATGCGGCGCACGATATTCTCGAGGAAGGCGATGGTACGGTCTTCCTTGGTAATCACAGCCTCCCAGTCCCACTGGTCAACATAGAGCGAATGAAGATTATCCAGCTCCTCGTCAGCACGGATGGCGTTCATATCTGTATATACGCCATAAGCAGGCTCAATCTCATACTCGGCAAGCGTCAGTCGCTTCCACTTGGCAAGAGAATGAACCACCTCAGCCTGGGCTTCGCCCAAATCCTTGATAGGGAAACTTACAGGGCGCTCTACGCCGTTCAGGTCATCATTGATACCAAGGCCCTTCAATACGAAGAGTGGAGCGGTAACACGACGCAGACGGAGCTCGGTGCTCAGGTTTTGCTGGAAGAATTCTTTTATCATTTTAATACCCATTTCGGTCTGGCGCATATCCAGCAGCGCCTTGTACCCTTCAGGTTTTATCAAATTGCTCATTTTTATTTCATATTTAGTATTTGCGCTGCAAAGGTACAAAATAATAATTAATCTGCAAGCATTTTTCCGTATTTTTTCGCAAAATGATAGCATTTTTAAGTTTTTTAGTAGCATTTTGTAGAACAATTTGCAAATACACATTATATATATGAAAAAATCTGCCCCAAATATTTGGTTATTTCAAATAAAAGCAGTAATTTTGCAGTCGACTTCCGTTTCGATGTCATACAACCGGAGAAACGGGCGGCAGAAAAGAGGGTCTCGTAGCTTAGCTGAATAGAGCGTCAGATTCCGGTTCTGAAGGTCGTGGGTTTGAATCCCACCGAGATCACCCGAAACAACAGAAATGATTAATAATTGAAAACATGGATTTAGTAGAACGATTTATAAACTATACGAAATTCGACACACAGTCGAGCGAAGAATCGACCAGCGTGCCTAGTACGGCAAAACAGCTCGAATTTGCCAAGTACCTGAAGAAGGAACTTGAGAACGAAGGACTGAGCGATGTCGAAATGGATGACATGGGCTATATCTATGCCACTCTGAAGAGCAATACCAAGAAAAAGACTCCTACCATCGGATTTATTTCACACATGGATACATCGCCTGATGCCAGCGGAAAGGATGTAAAGGCGCGCGTCATCAAGAACTATGACGGCAACGACATCGAGCTGAGCCCGGGCATCATCTCAAGCGTTGAGACTTTCCCAGAGCTGAAGGCTCACAAGGGAGAGGATATCATCGTGACAGACGGTACTACCCTGCTGGGTGCTGACGACAAGGCGGGCATCGCTGAAATCGTACAGGCTATGTGCTATCTGCGCGACCACGACGAAATCAAGCACGGCGACATCCGAGTAGGTTTCAATCCTGACGAGGAAATCGGTATGGGCGCACATCATTTCGACGTAGAGAAGTTTGGCTGCGACTGGGCTTACACCGTAGATGGCGGCGACCTGGGCGACCTGGAATACGAGAACTTCAATGCTGCCGGAGCCAAGATCGTCATCAAGGGTGTGAGCGTTCATACAGGCTATGCCAAGGGAAAGATGGTGAATGCAAGCCGACTGGCTGTGGAATTCCAGAACATGATTCCTGAGAACGAGACTCCTGAGCAGACTGAAGGCTACCAGGGTTTCTACCACCTCATCGGCATCGAGAGCCGCTGCGAGGAGGCAAAGCTCAGCTACATCATCCGCGATCACGACCGCAACAGGTTTGAAAGCCGCAAGGATTTCATCGAGGACTGCGTGAACAAGATGAACGAGAAGTATGGAGACGGAACCGTAAAGGCGGTTATCTACGACCAGTACTATAACATGAAGGAGAAGATTGATCCTAACATGCACGTCATCGACATCGTGCTCAGAGCGATGCAGGAGAGCGGCGTTCCACCCCGCGTAGAACCTATCCGCGGCGGTACCGACGGAGCCCAGCTGAGCTTCAAGGGTCTGCCTTGTCCTAACATCTTCGCCGGCGGTGTCAACTTCCACGGCCCTCACGAGTTTGTGAGCATCCAGGTAATGGAGAAGGTAGTGAAGACCATCGTGAAGATAGCGGAAATCACAGAAGAATACAACGACTAATACAGATATGGGGAATTTAGACACATCTAAATTCCCCTTTTTCATAAACAGAAAAATATGGCTGAAATTCCATTCTTAATAAAAGACCTTGCCCTCATCCTGATGGTGGCAGGCATCGTAACCCTCATCTTCAAGAGGCTCAAGCAGCCGCTGGTGCTGGGATACATCATGGCGGGATTCCTGGTTTCGCCACATATGCCCTACACCATGTCGGTAGTCGACGAGACGGATATCCAGACCTGGGCCGACATCGGTGTCATCTTCACCCTCTTCTCGCTCGGTCTCGACTTCTCGTTCAAGAAAATCGTGAAGATGGGTGCCTCTCCCATCATCGCCACCGTGGTTATCGTGTTCTGCATGATGATGCTGGGCATCAGCGTAGGCCACGGCTTCGGCTGGGGCAGGATGGACTGCATCTTCCTGGGCGGTATGCTCGCCATGAGCTCCACCACTATTATATATAAGGCATTCGATGATATGCGGCTGCGCACCCAGAAGTTTGCCTCGATGGTGATGAGCGTGCTGATACTGGAAGATATCCTGGCTATCGTGATGATGGTGATGCTGTCGGCGATAGCGAGCGGAAGCAGTCCCGACGGCGGGCAGATGCTTGCCTCTATCGTGAAGATAGGCTTCTTCCTGGGCGTATGGTTTATCGTGGGCATCTTCGCCATTCCGTGGTTCCTGCGTTCGGTGAGGAAACTTATCAATGCCGAAACCCTGCTCATCGTTTCGCTGGGTCTGTGCTGCGGCATGGCGGTACTGAGCACCAAGGTGGGGTTCAGCAGCGCCTTCGGAGCCTTCGTTATGGGCAGCATCCTGGCAGAAACCATTGAGGCAGAGAAGATTATCAAGCTTGTAGAACCGGTAAAGAATCTCTTCGGAGCCATCTTCTTCGTATCGGTAGGTATGCTGGTAGACCCGAAGATTCTGGTAGAATATGCCGTTCCTATCCTCGCCCTGGTCGGTACGATACTGGTAGGTCAGGCGATATTCGGCACCTTCGGCTTCATGCTCGGAGGCGAGTCGCTGAAGTCGGCGATGCGCTGCGGTTTCTCGATGGCTCAGATTGGTGAGTTTTCTTTCATCATCGCCTCGCTGGGTCTGTCGCTCGGCGTCATCAGCAAGTTCCTCTATCCGGTAGTGGTAGCAGTGAGCGTCATCACCACCTTCCTTACACCTTATATGATCCGTCTTGCCACACCTACTTATCAGGTGATGGAGAAACATCTGCCCGACAAGCTCATCCACATTCTGAACCATTTCGCGATGAGTCATCCCCAGACGCAGCAGCAGAGCAAGTGGAAATCGCTGATCCGCCAGATGCTGGTCAACACCACCGCCTACTCCATCCTCTCGGCAGCCGTCATCGCCCTGATGTTCACCTTCGTACTGCCGCTGATGCGCAATCTGCTGCCAGGCTGGCATCTCCACTGGTATGCCAACGCCATCACCGGTCTGCTCACCGTCCTATTCATCTCGCCGTTCCTGCGCGCCATCGTGATGAAGAAGAACCACAGTGCCGAGTGGAAACGCCTCTGGGTAGAGAGCAGCATCAACCGCGTGCCGCTGCTCTTTACGGTGTTCGTGCGCTTTATGATAGCACTGGCTTTCATCTTCTACATCATCAATTTCCTCTCGCGCTTTACCAATGCTCTGATTGTCTGCATCGGTGCAGCAGTAGTGATGCTGATGATAACCTCCCGCCGCATCAAGAAGCGTAGCATCGTGATGGAGCGCGTCTTCGTTCACAACCTCCGCTCGCGCGATATTGCGGCTCAGGTGAATGGCGAAAAGCGGCCGCTCTACGAGGGCAGACTGCTAGACCGGGATATCCACATCAGCGAATTTGAAGTGCCTGAAGATAGCAGTTGGACTGGCAAATCGCTGCGAGAACTGCATCTGCGCCAGCGGTTCGGTGTAGACCTGAGCAGCATTCACCGCGGCTCTCACCGGCTGAACATCCCGAACGGCAACATGATCATCTTCCCGGGCGACAAACTGCAGGTAATCGGCAACGACGACCAGCTGCAGAAATTCAACACCGCCCTGCAGAGCGACCTGCTGCCTGAGGAGGCTGAAATAGAAAAGCGCGAGATGAAACTTAGCCAGCTCATCATCAGCGGCGGCAGCGAATTCCTGGGAAAGACACTGATAGAAAGCGGAATAAGGGATAAATACAACTGTATGGTGGTAGGACTGGAAGAGGGCCGGGAGAACCTGACCCGTGTTCTGCCTACCCGAGTATTCGAAAAAGGCGATATCATCTGGCTGGTAGGCGAAGAGGCTGACCTTCAGAAGATTCAGGAAAAGAGCTAATAAACTTGAGTTTTTTTTAGGCACGGATTACACGGATTTATAGCGCTCATGTAAATTAAGCGATTTACCATCTCATAAAAAATCCGTGTAATCCATGCCTTATTTATACCCCTGGGCGTGTGGGGACATTTTCCAAGGATTTATCTCACGGTGATATGGAAGCACCCCTGCTTCACCTCATATTTGATATAGCAGCGGTTCTTGTTGCGGAAATCGCGGAGCACCTCGGAGAACACCCATTTCAGGGTATCATTCTGCACCTGTCGGCGAGGCTGTTCACGGGTCTGAATCTGCTTGTAGCGGTTGTAGCAGATATCGAAGGTAGTACCATAGAGATGACACGAATTCTCGGTAGCATTACCGTTTCGGGTACGCAGTTTCGCCACATCATCCTTGGTGCGCAGAATGCTCGTCACGATAATCTTATGCAGCGGAATGCCCTTGATCTGCAGCGAATCGAAATAGGCACGGCCGATATCCTGGAGCAGCACAGAGGCACGAGGCACCAGGTAAGGAATACTGTTGTTCAGCTTGTCGACATAAAAGAAAGGGTTGCTGCCCACATACACCAGCTTGCCCTTGCTGTTCTCCGCCTCCAGACGGTTCTGTACCGGTTTCACACCATGCTTAGTAGCCGCCAGAATCTGCACATCCTGTTGGTCGGGGAAAGTATTGCCGAAATGAGGCACCGAGAAGATGCGATGCTTCACCTCCTTGCCATCCTTGTCGAAGAAGATAGAAGGCTTGCCGCTCTGTGCCGTATCAGGCATAACAGAGAGTTCAGCCTCCTTCAGGTCCTCAGCCACATTCCCTTCAGCATCAGCCGATGCATCAGAAATCTCAGCAGAAGAAGCATCAGAAGCAGCCGAATCCTTCGCTGCCACGAGCGTAGAATCAGCCGCACCAGCAGCCGCAATCTTCGGTTTTGCTACTCCCGGAAAGATGACTCTTACCAGCGCCAGAAGCAAAACCACAATACCAAAACCCTGTAAATATCTGTTCTTACTAATCTTCATAATTATCTTATTTTCACGAAATAATATTCTATATTCTTCAGGCAAAACGGGAACCGCATCGCCAAATTTAGCTGCAAAGGTAACAAAATCTCTCGAAAAAATAGCTTTTTTAATATTTAAAGAATGTTTTATTCGCCGAAATTTGCTCATTTCATGGAAAAGTAGTAATTTTGCAGCGTTATATAACAAAATATTAGATAGGATAGTTTAAACTTTATAGAATTAAGACATTTTGATAGAGAAACATATTGTACTTGAAGATATCGATCCAGTGATGTTCTACGGTGTGAACAATGCCCACCTGCAGATGATTAAATCGCTGTATCCTAAGTTGCGTATCGTAGCACGCGACAACGTGATTCGTGTGCTCGGCGACGAAGAGGAAATGGCAAAGGTGGAAGAGGATATTGAGCAGATGCGCAAGCACTTGCTTAAATACAACATGCTCAATGATGAGGACATCCTGGATATCGTGAAAGGAAAACAGACCAAGGCGGACAGCGTGAAAGGCGTGCTGGTATACAGTATCAGTGGCCGACCTATCAAGAGCCGCAGCGAAAACCAGCAGCAACTGATAGATGCTTACGAGAAGAACGACATGGTATTTGCCGTGGGACCAGCCGGTACCGGCAAGACCTATCTCAGCATCGCCCTTGCCGTAAAGGCCCTCAAGGAGAAAGCCATCAAGAAAATCATCCTCTCACGACCAGCCGTAGAAGCCGGCGAAAAACTCGGTTTCCTGCCTGGCGATATGAAAGACAAAATTGACCCATACCTCCAGCCGCTCTACGATGCGCTGGAAGACATGATACCTGCCGTAAAGCTGCAGGATATGATGGAAAAGCACATTATCCAGATTGCTCCGCTCGCCTTTATGCGCGGACGCACACTCAGCGATGCCGTCGTCATCCTCGACGAGGCGCAGAACACTACCTCCCAACAGATTCGCATGTTCCTAACCCGTATGGGCATGAACACCAAGATGATTATCACCGGCGACCTGACACAGATTGACCTGCCACGCGAACAGCGAAGCGGACTGAAGGAGGCGCTCAAGATTCTGGACGGAGTGGAAGGCATCGGAGTGGTGAAGCTGGGACAGAAGGATATCGTGCGCCACAAACTCGTAACCCGCATCGTTAACGCATACGACAAGTATGACAAGGAGAGAGCGGAAGAAAAGAAAACAATTAAAAATTAATAATTGATAATTAATAATTAACAGTACTGCTCTAGGGGCAGGCTCAATTATAAATTGTAAATTATAAATTATAAATTAAATAAAATGAAAGCATTAACAAAGACAGATTTCCATTTTGATGGACAGAAGAGTGTTTACCACGGTAAAGTACGTGATGTGTATGACATTAACGACGACCTCCTCGTGATGGTCGCTACCGACAGAATCTCAGCGTTCGACGTTGTTCTGCCTAAGGGTATCCCTTTCAAAGGACAGGTGCTCAATCAGATTGCAGCTAAGTTCCTGGACACAACTACAGACATCTGTCCAAACTGGAAGTTGGCTACTCCAGACCCAATGGTTACCGTAGGTTTGAAGTGCGAAGGTTTCCGCGTGGAGATGATCATCCGTTCTATCCTCACCGGTAGTGCATGGCGCGAGTATCAGAAGGGCTGCCGCGAGATCTGCGGTGTGAAGTTGCCAGACGGTATGCGCGAGAACCAGCGTTTCCCAGAGCCTATCATCACCCCTACTACAAAGGCCGACGAGGGTCACGACATGAATATCTCTAAGGAAGAGATCATCGCCCAGGGTATTGTTAGTGCAGAGGATTACGCTGTGATGGAGGACTACACACGCCGCATCTTCGCCCGCGGTCAGGAAATCGCTGCCAAGCAGGGCTTGATCCTCGTAGATACCAAGTACGAGTTCGGCAAGCGCGACGGCAAGGTTTACCTCATCGACGAGATCCACACTCCAGACTCTAGCCGCTACTTCTATGCTGACGGTTACGAGGAGAAGTTTGAGAAGGGTGAACCACAGCGCCAGCTCTCTAAGGAGTTCGTTCGCCAGTGGCTTATCGAGCACAACTTCATGAACGAGCCAGGCCAGACCATGCCAGAGATTACCGACGAGTATGCAGAGAGCGTATCCGACCGCTACATCGAGCTGTACGAGCACATCACCGGCGAGAAGTTTGACAAGGCTGCCGAGGAAGGCGACATCGCTGCCCGCATCGAGAAGAACGTAAGCGAGTGGCTTGCTGCACACAAGTAAACTATATATAAATGTATAAGCAAGAACAGATAAAGCCCTACGAGGGCACAGGAGACAAGGGCAAGCTGGTAGAGGAGATGTTCGACAACATCGCCCCTACCTACGATACCCTGAACCACCGTCTCTCGTGGGATATCGATAAGGGATGGCGCAAGAAGGCAATCAGGCGTCTTGCGCCCTTCTCTCCTAAAAAGATGCTCGACATCGCTACCGGTACCGGCGATTTCGCCATCCTAGCCGCACAGATGCTACATCCCGACCAGCTAATCGGAGCAGACATCTCGGAAGGCATGATGGAGATAGGCAGACAGAAGGTAAAGCAGCTGGGACTGGAGAACACCATCTCCTTTGCCAAGGAAGACTGCCTCAACCTCTCGTTCCAGGACGAGAGCTTCGACGCAGTAACCGCAGCCTTCGGTATCAGGAACTTCCAGAACCTGGACCAGGGACTGAAGGAAATGTGCCGGGTACTGAAAAAAGGCGGACATCTCTGCATCGTAGAACTCACCACGCCGGTCAGTTTCCCGATGAAGCAGCTGTTCAGTATCTACAGCAACACTGTCTTGCCGATGTATGGCAAACTCATCAGCAAAGACCAGAGCGCCTACAGTTATCTCAACAAGACCATCGAGGCATTCCCTCAGGGCGAGGTCATGATGGAGGTGTTCAAAAAGGCAGGATTCGCAAAGGCAGAGTTCAAGCGACTCACCTTCGGCATCTGCACACTCTATTTCGCAACCAAATAAAACAAAAATATTATGGACAAGTATGGACTCATAGGTTACCCTCTGGGGCATTCGTTCTCAAAGAACTATTTCAACGAAAAGTTTGAGAACGAGGGCATCGATGCCCAATACATCAACTTCGAGATACCTTCTATCGAAAATCTTACCGAGATTCTCGACTCAAATCCTGAACTAAAGGGGCTCAACGTCACAATACCTTATAAGGAGAAAGTGATCAGCTATCTCGACGTGGTAAGCCCTGAGGCGAATGCTATCGGAGCCGTCAACGTGATCAAGGTGGAGCACAGGGGCGAAGATGTTTATCTGAAAGGATATAACAGCGATGTAATCGGTTTTACCAAGAGCATCGAACCTTATATCGAGCCTTATCACAAGAAGGCTCTCATCCTGGGTACAGGCGGAGCTTCAAAGGCTATCAACTTCAGTCTGAAATCGCTCGGACTGGAAACAGCCTTCGTGAGTCGATACGAGCGTCCGGATACTATCCAGTACGAAAAAATCACCCCTGAGGTTATCAAGGAGTATAACGTCATCGTAAACTGTACCCCAGTGGGCATGTACCCACACGTAGACGAGTGTCCTGCGCTGCCTTACGAGGCAATGGACAGCCACACCCTGCTCTACGACCTCATCTACAATCCCGACGAAACCCTCTTCATGAAGAAGGGCAAAGAACACGGAGCCACAGTAAAGAATGGCTTGGAGATGCTCTTGTTGCAAGCCTTTGCATCATGGGATTTCTGGCACCAGGAAAAATAAGCATATCATAAAGTTCAAAGATCAAAGTTCAAAATAAGAATATGAGTAACAATAGATATATGATGCGCGGTGTTAGCGCAGCAAAGGAAGATGTTCACAACGCTATCAAGAACATCGACAAGGGTATCTTCCCACAGGCTTTCTGCAAGATCATACCTGATATCTTGGGCGGCGACCCAGAGTATTGTAACATTATGCATGCCGACGGTGCAGGTACCAAATCGAGCTTGGCTTACATGTACTGGAAGGAGACGGGCGACCTCTCTGTATGGAAAGGTATCGCTCAAGATGCTATCGTGATGAATACCGACGACCTGCTCTGCGTAGGCGCCGTAGACAACATCCTCGTAAGCTCTACCATCGGACGCAACAAGATGCTCATCCCAGGCGAGGTAATCTCAGCTATCATCAACGGTACTGACGACCTGCTCCACGAGATGCGTGAGATGGGTATCGGCATCTATCCTACCGGCGGTGAGACTGCTGACGTAGGCGACCTGGTTCGTACTATCATCGTTGACTCTACCGTTACCTGCCGCATGAAGCGCAGCGATGTCATCAACAACGCCAACATCCGTCCAGGCGATGTCATCGTAGGTCTTTCTTCTACAGGTCAGGCTACTTACGAGAAGAAGTACAACGGCGGTATGGGCAGCAACGGACTTACTTCTGCCCGCCACGATGTATTCGCCAAGTATCTCGCAGAGAACTATCCTGAGAGCTACGACCACGCCGTGCCAGACGAGTTGGTTTACAGCGGTAAGTATAAGTTGACTGATGAGGTAGAGGGTTCACCTATCAATGCCGGCGAGTTGGTTCTCTCTCCTACCCGCACCTACGCTCCTGTCATCAAGAAGATTCTCGACGAACTCCGCCCAGAGGTTCACGGTATGGTTCACTGCACCGGTGGTGCCCAGACCAAGGTTCTTCACTTCGTAGGCGAGAACTGCAAGGTAGTGAAGGACAACATGTTCCCAGTACCTCCACTCTTCAAGGCGATCCACGACTGCTCAGAGACCGACTGGAAGGAAATGTATCAGGTATTCAACATGGGTCACCGCATGGAGATCTACGTACGTCCTGAGGTTGCCGAGAAGGTTATCGCCATCAGCAAGAGCTTCAACATCGATGCCCAGATTGTGGGTCACATCGAAGAAGGCAAGCGCAGCCTGACCATCAAGAGCGAATTCGGAACATTCGAATACTAAAAATAGAATTAAGATTAATGGATAATAACAACATATTACAGAAGCTAGAAGGCTTAGAGAGCCGATACGAGGAAGTAAGCACCCTCATTACCGACCCAGATGTCATCGCCGACCAGCCACGCTACGTGAAGCTCACCAAGGAATGGAAAGACCTGGGTGACATCATGGACGCACGCAAGCGATACATCAACTGTCTGAATAGCATCAAGGAGGCAAAGGACATCCTTGCCAACGAGAGCGATCCGGAAATGAAGGAGATGGCTCGCGAAGAACTCAACGAGAACGAGGCGCTGCAGCCTAAACTTGAAGAAGAAATCAAGATTGCGCTGGTACCTAAGGACCCAGAAGACGCCAAGAACGTACAGATGGAAATCCGAGGCGGTGCCGGAGGCGACGAGGCAGCCCTCTTTGCAGGCGACCTATTTAATATGTATAAGAAATACTGCGAATCGAAGGGATGGACCGTCAGCGTGACTTCTGTTTCTGAAGGCGCAGTAGGTGGATACAAGGAAATCGACTTCGCAGTAAGCGGTACTGACGTTTACGGTACATTGAAGTACGAATCAGGTGTTCACCGTGTTCAGCGTGTGCCTGCTACTGAAACACAGGGCCGTATGCACACCTCAGCTGCTACCGTGGCCGTATTGCCAGAGGCAGACAAGTTTGAAGTGAACATCAACGAAGGCGATATTAAGTGGGATACCTTCCGAAGTTCAGGTGCCGGTGGTCAGAACGTGAACAAGGTGGAGTCTGGTGTACGTCTCCGCTACCCTTGGAAAAACCCTAACACAGGCGAGGTAGAGGAAATCCTCATCGAGTGTACCGAAACCCGTGACCAGCCAAAGAACAAGGAGCGTGCCTTGAGCCGCCTCTATACATTCATCCACGACCGTGAGCACCAGAAGTATGTTGACGATATCGCCAGCCGCCGCAAGAGCCTCGTTTCTACCGGCGACCGCAGTGCGAAGATCCGTACCTACAACTTCCCGCAGGGCCGTGTTACCGACCATCGTATCGGTTATACCACTCACGATCTCAACGGTTTCCTGGCAGGTGATATTCAGGACATGATTGATGCCCTGACTGTAGCCGAGAACGCAGAGAAGCTGAAAGAAACAGAATTGTAAAACCCCGATTCATCGTTCCGTACTTCGGGGCGATGAATCATCATATCAATCCATTATGAACAGAAAAGAACTCGTAGAGCAGATTTTCGCCAAGAAGAGTTTCTTGTGCGTAGGTCTTGACACAGATATCAACAAGTTGCCAAAGTGCATCACCGAGAGTGAAGACATCCAGGGCGCAGAAGCCGAAATGATATTCAGATTCAACCAGGCTATCATCGATGCAACAGCCCCATACTGTGTGGCTTACAAGCCAAACCTGGCTTTCTATGAGAGCCGTGGCATCGATGGCATGATTGCCTTTGAAAACACCATCAAGTATCTCCACAGTCACTATCCAAACCATTTCATCATCGCAGATGCCAAGCGCGGCGATATCGGCAACACCAGCAAGATGTATGCCCAGACATTCTTCGAGGAGTACAATATCGACTCTGTAACCGTAGCACCTTATATGGGTGAGGATTCAGTCAAGCCATTCCTCGAGTATGATGGCAAGTGGGTTATCCTCCTGGCACTTACCAGCAACAAGGGTAGCCACGACTTCCAGCTCACCGAGGATAAGGAGGGCGAGCGCCTCTTCGAGAAGGTTCTCAAGAAGAGCCAGGAATGGGGCAACGATGAGAACATGATGTATGTAGTAGGCGCTACACAGGGCAAGATGTTCGAAGATATCCGCAAGGTGGCTCCTAACCACTTCCTCCTCGTACCGGGCGTAGGTGCACAGGGTGGCAGCCTGCAGGAGGTTTGCAAGTATGGCATCATCAAGGACTGCGGCTTGCTCGTCAACTCTTCCCGCGGCATCATCTATGCCAGCAACGGCGATGACTTTGCTGAGGTAGCAGGTCAGAAAGCTAAGGAATTGCAGGCAGAAATGGCAGCAGAACTTGCTAAGTTATAAAAACTCGATTTAGGCGCAAAGTATCTTGAAAAAGAGGCTTTGCGCCTAAAAAATACCTTTTTATGGGGAGAAAAAGCAAAATATTACAAAATAAAGTCGAGAATCTAAATCTTTTTTGCTATTTTTGCAAACAAATTGCGGTTACCTAAAGGTAATGATGCCTTGGGAACCTAAATAAAACAAACTAGAAGTCAGATAAATTATGGAATTTACCGCTCAACAAATAGCCCAGTTCGTTCAGGGCCGTGTGGAAGGTGATGAGAACGCAACAGTCAACACCTTCGCAAAAATCGAAGAAGGTAAGGAAGGCGCCATCTCGTTCCTTTCTAACCCTAAATACACTCATTATGTTTACGAAACCAAGTCAAGCATCGTACTCATTGATGAGAACGTAGAATTGGAACACCCTGTCAGCACAACCCTCATCCGTGTGAAGAATGCATACGAGTGTGTGGCTAAGCTCCTGCAGATGTACGAATCCATGAAGCCTAAGAAGACCGGCATCGATCCGCTGGCTTTCGTATCTCCAAAGGCTAAGGTGGCTGAAGGCGTATATGTAGGTGCTTTCGCATATATCAGCGATGGTGCAGAGGTAGGCGAAGGTAGCCAGATTTATCCTCATGCCTACATCGGAGAGGGTGTGAAGATTGGTAAGAATGCACTCATCTATCCGAACGTTACTGTATATCACGGCTGTAAATTAGGCAATAACGTTACGCTTCATGCCGGTTGTGTAATCGGTGCCGACGGATTTGGATTCGCTCCAGGTCCTGAAGGTTACGACAAGATTCCTCAGATTGGTATAGTTACCATCGAAGACGATGTAGAGATTGGTGCCAACACTTGTGTAGACCGTTCTACAATGGGTTCTACCTATGTTCGCAAGGGCGTAAAGCTCGACAACCTCGTACAGATTGCCCACAATACCGATATCGGTGCCAACACCGTGATGTCTTCTCAGGTAGGTATAGCAGGCAGTACAAAGGTAGGCGAATGGTGTATGTTTGGCGGTCAGGTGGGTCTTGCCGGCCACATCACTATCGGCGATAAGGTGTTCCTCGGTGCCCAGAGCGGTGTTCCGGGCAGCCTCAAGAGCGGCCAGCAGCTCATCGGAACTCCTCCTATGGAGCAGCGCGCTTACTTCAAGTCTCAGGCCATCTTCCGTCGTTTGCCTGACATGTACAAGGAACTCAACGACCTGAAGAAGCAGATTGAAGAATTAAAGAAAAACAATTAAAAATAATAAGGCACGGATGACACGGATGACGCGGAGGCTAACGCCACTAAGGAATCCGAAGAAAACGCAGAGAAAAAATCCGTGTTATCCGTGCCTAAAAAATGAATATAATTATGTCAAAACAGAAGACACTGAAAGGTAGTTTCTCTCTTTGCGGAAAGGGTTTGCATACAGGCTTGAGCCTCACCGTAACTTTCAATCCTGCACCAGAGAACACCGGTTATAAAATACAGCGCATCGACCTCGAAGGCGAGCCTGTTATCCAGGCTGTAGCTGAGAACGTTGTTGAAACACAGCGCGGTACCGTACTCGGTAAGGGCGATATCCGTGTTTCTACCATCGAGCATGGTATGTCAGCACTCTATGCCCTCGGCATCGACAACTGTCTCATCCAGGTAAACGGTCCTGAGTTCCCTATCCTCGACGGTTCTGCTGCTCCGTATGTAGAGAAGATCCAGAGCATAGGCATCCAGGAGCAGAATGCTGAGAAAGACTACTACATCATCCGTCATAAGATTGAGGTGAAAGATGATAATGGGTCTGTCATCACCATCCTTCCTGACGAGGACTTCAGCATCACAGCCATGTGTTCTTTCGAGAGCAAATTCATCAACAGCCAGTTTGCTACCCTCGAAAAGATGGAGACATACGCAGAGGAGATTGCATCAGCCCGTACCTTCGTTTTCGTACGCGACATCATGCCTCTGCTTCAGGCTAACCTCATTAAGGGTGGTGACCTGGACAATGCCATCGTTATCTACGAGCGCCAGGTAGAACAGACTCAGCTCGACCAGCTCGCCGACCATCTCAAGGTGCCTCACATGGATGCAAACAAGTTGGGTTACATCCAGCACCGCCCATTGCAGTGGGAGAACGAATGTACACGTCATAAACTGCTCGATATCATCGGCGATATGGCACTCATCGGCAAGCCTATCAAGGGTCGCATCATCGCTACGCGTCCAGGCCATACCGTAAACAACAAGTTCGCCCGCCTCATGCGCAAGGAGATTCGCAAGCACGAGATTCAGGCTCCTATCTACGATCCTAACGAGGAGCCAATCATGGATAATATCCGCATCCGTCAGCTCCTGCCTCACCGCTACCCTATGCAGCTGGTCGATAAGGTCATTGCTATGGGTCCTAACAGCATCGTGGGCGTAAAGAATGTAACCAGCAACGAGCCTTTCTTCACCGGTCACTTCCCTGAAGAGCCAGTGATGCCAGGCGTTCTCCAGGTAGAGGCGATGGCACAGTGTGGCGGTCTGCTCGTATTGAACCAGCTGGAGGAGCCTGAGCGCTGGAGTACTTACTTCATGAAGCTCGATGATGTGAAGTTCCGCAAGAAGGTGGTTCCAGGCGATACTCTCCTCTTCCGTGTAGAACTCCTCGCACCCGTGCGTCATGGCATCAGCTCTATGAAAGGCTATATGTTCGTAGGCGACCAGGTGGTGGCAGAGGCTACTTTCACAGCACAGATTGTTAAGAACAAGTAATAATAAAATAGAAATATGAATCAGATTAGTCCATTAGCGTTCGTTCACCCAGAGGCAAAACTCGGTGACAACAACATTATCGGTCCTTTCTGCTATATCGACAAGGACACCGTTTTGGGCGATAACAACGTATTGCAGAACAGCGTTACCATCCACGTGGGCGCTCGCATCGGCAACAATAATGAATTTTTCCCAGGCGCCAGCATCTCTACCAAGCCTCAGGACTTGAAGTTCAAGGGCGAGCAGACAACCTGCGAGGTTGGCGATAACAACAGCATCCGTGAGAACGTTACTATCTCTCGTGGTACAGCCTCTAAGGGCAAGACCGTAGTAGGCAGCAACAACCTCCTGATGGAGACTGTTCACGTGGCTCACGACTGCGTGCTCGGCAGCGGCTTGATTATCGGCAACTCTACCAAGTTTGCCGGTGAGGTGGTAGTAGACGACAACGCCATCGTCAGCGCCAACGTTCTCGTTCACCAGTTCTGCCATATCGCAGGTTACGTGATGATCCAGGGCGGTTGCCGTTTCTCTCAGGATATTCCTCCATACATCATTGCCGGCAAGGAGCCAACCCGCTACTGCAGCATCAACCTCATCGGTCTGCGCCGTCGCGGTTTCAGCAATGAGACCATCCAGAACATCCACGAGGCTTACCGCCTGCTCTACAGCAAGGGTATATTGAAGGAAGGTATCGAGGAAATCAAGAAGAATCTTGAGGTTACCAAGGAGATTCAGTACATTATCGACTTCGTTGAGAGTTCTCAGCGAGGCATTATCCGATAAAAGTAAAAGGGTAAAAAAGTAAAAAGGTAAAAAGAGCATCCTTGCATAGGTTTATGAAACGAGCAAGGATGCTTTTTTCTTGAATATAAAGAATGATATATGAAAACATTGATTGTGGTCTTAGGTCCTACCGGTGTAGGTAAAACGGAGCTTTGCCTTTCACTGGCAGAGCATCTCGCTATACCTATCATCAATGCCGACTCCCGCCAGATCTTCGCCGAACTTCCTATCGGAACCGCAGCCCCTACTGCCGAACAACAGCAACGGGTAAAGCATTATTTCGTAGGAAACCACCACATCGAAGATTATTACAGCGCTGCCCAATACGAGGCTGATGTGATGAATCTCCTGCAGGAAGACATCTTCAAGAATCACGATGTGGCTCTGCTTACAGGTGGCAGCATGATGTATATCGATGCTGTATGCAAGGGAATCGACGACATCCCTACTGTTCGTGACGACATACGCACTTGGATGAAACAGCGTCTGGAAGAGGAAGGGCTGGAGGCACTGGTAGAAGAACTCCACAAGATGGATCCGGAGCACTGGGCGATAGTAGACAGGAAGAATCCACGCCGCGTGGTTCATGCACTTGAAATCTGTCATCAGACCGGCAAGACTTATACTTCTTTCCGCACAGCCGAAAAGAAGCAGCGTCCTTTCCGCATCATCAAGATAGGTCTGAACCGCGACAGAACTGAACTCTACGACCGCATCAACCAGCGTGTACTGATGATGATGGACGAAGGTCTGGAGGCAGAAGCACGCAGCGTATACCCACAGAAGGGACTCACCTCGTTGAGAACCGTAGGCTACAAGGAAATGTTTGCCTATTTCGATGGCGAGATTGATAAGGATGAAGCCATCCGCCAGATACAGTCGCATAGCCGTGAATACATGCGCAAGCAGCTCACCTGGTTTAAGCGAGATGCAGAAATTCACTGGTATCATCCCGACCAGCAGGATGAAATCATCCGATTTATTGATGAAGAGATATAGACATAATCGCCCGATAGCATATTCATTTTTGTTGTTAGAAATATAGTTGAGATTCCATAATATTACATGGAATTCTCTGGAATCAGATTTAAATTCTGGTGCTTTATAGCCCATGAACTTTTCAAAATGCTCGTGTTCTTTGATGATTTTCTTCATACCTTATAAAATCAGCGTCTTGTTTGATGCAGAATTCTAAATAATTGGAGGTAAAAATGAAATAAGCTTCATGTGCTATCGAAACAGGCTTCATTTAGAGCAGAAGTAATCTTCCCCTGCCAAAAAGGGTATTTCTGTCAATATTTATAACCAAATTTTGCATACTGGTAAACTTGGAATCTAGCAACGAGAATAGGGAGTTTTGGGCATCTCGAATTCTCTATTTTTTGTTTCTCATTAAGCGAATACCCTATAGTTGTACGACTATAAAGTTGTAGTCGTACGACTATATAGGGTATGGTCGTACAACTATAGAAATCCTATTTTAGCGCTATTAACCAACAAATCCATAATTCCTTGATTATTAACATATTACCATTTTCTTCCATATTTTCAATATTCACAAAGAAATAAGAATCGTTTGAAAATACGAGAATCTCAGCAAGGGAAATGTATAAAAATAAAACGACCCGCACATTTGAGCATCGTTGAGAGGCTTGGCGGGTACTAGTGCTGCAAAGGTACGAAGATTCTTAGAAACCAGCAAATTTTTGGGGAGAAATTTTAATTTCGCATGCTAAAAAGTATAAAGCATTTACAAATTAAGCTACTCCGCCCCCATGCGATAATTCTTTGGCGATAATCCGGTATGCTTCTTGAAGAAGGTGCCGAAGGATGAGGCATTCGGCACAGTCCATTCGTTGAGACTTTGGTATCACTGAAAGATGAAGAAGGAGAAGAATAAAAGTATTATATGAGTATTTTATAAGGGTTTTATAAGACCCTTATAAAATATCGAGTTATAAGATATCGAGAAGTTCCTCGAATCTTGAAATACGACGGAGCTTGGGATGTTCAAATTCCTCTGTCTTTTCATGCGCCCATGTGGTATGAAAAGGGATATGGACAGCCGAAGCTCCGATTTTTAATGCCGGAGCAATATCACTCTTGAAACTGTTACCCACCATCACCAGCTCGTCGGGAGTTACATCCAGTTCCCTGCAGAGACGATGATAAGCCTTGGGGAGAGTGTAAACTAAACTGTGTCAAGCTACAATAAAAGTAGTTTAACACAGTTTTTATATTATGGACAACTTAGAA
>ENA-ORLY01000299-ORLY01000299.1-human-gut-metagenome-genome-assembly--contig:-NODE-299-length-73245-cov-8.620162_pt1 | contig 73245 bp, 59 predicted proteins | sample MGYA00243071_ERZ508832 | MGnify/ENA primary metagenome ERZ508832 (study PRJEB26277, sample SAMN04329777) | human gut metagenome | biome: human-associated habitat | host: Homo sapiens | place: USA... | reverse complement strand
GTCTGCGGCAGGCAGAGCGCCTTGCCGGCCATGGGCTTGCCGTAGAGGTCGGGGTTATTCTGGTCGCCGCATTTGGCCGTCTTGTCGCCGAACTGGAGCGATTTCTGGAACGAGGCCAGCGTATTAAGTCCGCCGTGCGACACGAGCGCTTCGGCCTGCGCGCAGCCGGGCGTGACGACACGGCCCTGGAAGGTCTTCATGCGTGTTTGCCCCCTTTCGTGATCCTGGCAAGGATCTCATCGTCGGTGTAATAGCGTGCGGTGGTATAGGTGCGCAGCTTGTTGGACGAGGTGATGACCGGCATCTTGCCGCACAGCGGGTTGTTCATGTACATGAGCGGACAGATATAGGACGTGATGACGCCCGTCTTTTTGAGCCGCGCGGCATAGGGCGTCTTCTCAAATTCCTTCAGGACGGCGGGGGCGGCGGTAAAGACCGTGGGGATGCAGACCTTGCTGCGTCCGGCCTCGGCGAGGGAGGCCTCCACACGGTCGGTCCAGGTCTTCAGCTGCTCGAGCGACATATGCGGGCAGCCCATGAAGCAGAGCTTCGGCTGCGCGTCCCGGTTTTTCCAGACGACGGGATAGCCGTCCTGGATGCGCTGCAGCTCCTGATCGTCGATGACATACAGGCGCGCGCCCGGCGCGATCAGCGCCTCGCCCAGCTCCTTGGCCTCCGGCGTGAGGTTTGCGATGTGGTACAGGCCGACCGCGCCGTTGGAGGCGGTGGCCGCGCCGAAGTCCTTGAGGTAGGTGCAGGCCGCATCGTCAAGCTCTGTGCCGAGCCACTTGTCGAGCCCCACAACGTAGGGCACGTCCTCCATGACCTTCATGCCGATGGCGGAGCCGAGCAGCTGTGCCTCGGGCTTTTTGCTCGTCTCGATCTTGACGATCCAGGTGGCCTTCCGCCCCTCGTCGGTCAGAAGACCAAAATAGGGAACATAGCCCACGATCGAGCCCATGATGTCCAGAATGCCGGAATTTCGGTTGCAGCGCGCGCCGAGCACCGAGTTGGCGTAGACGACGGCGGACGATTCCGACCAGGAGAGGATCTCGCCCTTCTCCGGCTTGTTGCCGACCTCAGGCATATAGCAGGTGCAGGTGAACGCGTCCTTGTCCATGAGGCCGAGCTTCTGCAGCTGGCCCTCATAGAAGTCCTGCTTGTTGTACATGAACTTCTTGAACACGAGCTGCTGCAGGAGATTTGCCGGGACGTTGGGGTCGAGCGGACGGGGGTCGGCCGAGAATTTCTGGCCGGAGACGGCGCTGGCGTCGATCAGCTGCTGCATGAGATCATACACCGGCTGCAGAACGCCGAGGCCGAAGGATGTGACAAGATGGTTGTACCGGCTCGTGACCGGGACCATCTTCTCCGCGTGGAATGCTTCGCCGAACATGACAAGCGTCTTCATGACTTTGGCCATGGTCTCGCCCCGGCTGCCGTCGAGGATCGCCTGCTGTTCGTCTGTCAGGATCATGCCCATGATGGATCTGCCTCCTTTTTCTTTTCTCTATTTCTGCAGGCCCGCGGGCCTGTGGGATTCAGGCAACACCGCACAATTCGGCAAGCAGATTCGGCGAGAGATTTTTCGTCAAGCCAAGATTTGAAAAGCGCAGGAATACTTTGTGTATTTCAAGCTTTTCAAACCGCGGGCTTGGCGGAAAAGATCCGCCGAAGCGCGCAGACGCAATTGTGCGGGGTTGCCTTTAGAACGTGAGTGTCTCGCCCGTCCGGCGCAGGGTCTTGCCGTAATAGAGCGTCATGGCCCGGACCAGCGCGTCCAGATCTGCCGCGCCCGCGGTCTCGACGCACGAATGCATGGCCAGCTGCGCAAGGCCAATGTCCACGCTCGGGACGGAGACCTTCGTCGTGGCGATGGAGCCGAGCGTTGAGCCGCCGGGAAGGTCCGAGCGGTTCGCGTAGACCTGCACGGGGGCCTTCGCCTCGCGGCAGACGGCCGTAAACAGGGCGCAGGACACGCCGTCGGTCGTATAGCGCTGGTTGGCGTTGAACTTGATGACCACGCCGCCGTTCATCCGCGGCGTGTTGGTCATGTCGGCGTATTCCGGGTGGTTCGGGTGGACGGCGTGGGCGTTGTCCGCCGAGACGAGGAAGCTCTGCGCGAGCAGGCGCAGATACCCTTCCTCCCCGAGCCCCAGCGCGAGCGCGATGCGCCGCAGCGTGTCGCCAAGCAGGCTCGAGGCCGCGCCCTGCTTCGTCTCGCTGCCGACCTCCTCATTGTCAAACGCGCAGAAGACCGGCACGCTGCCGGACGGCGCTGCCGCAAGGAAACCCTCCAGCAGCCCGAACACGCAGCCAAGGTCGTCCAGCCGCGGCGCGAGCACAAATTCGTCCTTCGCACCAAAGACCGTCCCGCGCGTGCGGACATACAGGCTCAGATCCTCGCCGAGGATCTCATCCTCCTGCACGCCCGCAGCCGCAGCCACGACGCCGCGGAAGCTGCCGACAGCTTCCTGCATGCCGTAGAGCGGAAGCGTATCGACGTTCGCCATGAGCTTGAAGCCGTCGTTCGCGGCGCGGTTCATGTGGATGGCGACGGAGGGGATGACGAGCAGATCGCGGTCGACGTCGACCAGCTTCGTCTCCAGCTTCCCGTCCTTCGCCGTGACCACGCGGCCGGCGACGGACAGCGGCCGGTCAAACCAGGTACCCATGAGCATGCCGCCATATTTTTCCGTCGACAGCTGAACATAGGGCCCGGCCTTCTTTTCCGGGTTGTGCTTGATCTTGAAGGTGGGTGAGTCGGTATGCGCCGCGGCCATCAAAAAGCCCGCGGGCGCGCCCGCCGGCACGCGGAAGGCAAGCAGGGACGAGCCGTTGCGCGTGACAAAATACTTTCCGCCCGCCGTGAGCGTCCACGCGTCCGCCTCGTGCAGCTGCGTATAGCCCTCCTGCGTCAGCCGGTCGGACAACGCCTGCACGGCGTGATAGCAGCTGGGGCTGGCGGCCAGAAAATCAAAAAGCCGTTTGGGATCCATGAAAAAACCTCCATGCGTCGTTTTCTTGGTTTCTTTCAGTATAGCGCACCGGCCGGACGCCCGCAAGGGCGAAAATTTGCCGGATGTCTTTTCAACGCGGACAATTTGTGGTAGACTATAGCAGCAAACAGAAAGAAATCAAAGCATTGGAGGCTTTTTTATGAAAAAAACAGTCCTGCGCGAATATGCGAAGCTCATCGCCAAGACCGGCGTGAACGTCCAGAAGGGACAGGAGGTCTTTATCCAGGCGGAGCTCGACCAGCCGGAGTTCGTTGCGATGGTGGTCGACGAGTGCTATAAGCTGAAGGCGAAGAAGGTCGTCGTCGACTGGAGCTATCAGCCGCTCACGAAGCTGCACGTGCGCTACCGCAGTCTGAAGACGCTGTCCACCCTCGATAACTACGAGGAAGCCCGCTGGCAGCACTATGTCGACACCATCCCCTGCCGCATCTACCTCATCAGCGAGGATCCCGACGGCCTGCGCGGCGTCAATCAGGAGAAGATGGCCAGGTCCCAGCAGGCCAAGTACCCCATCATCAAGGGCTACCGCGACCAGATCGAAAACAAATACCAGTGGTGCATCGCGGCCGTGCCGGGCGAAAAGTGGGCCAAGAAGCTCTTCCCGGAGCTGCGCGCGTCGCAGGCCGTGGAAAAGCTGTGGGAAGCCATCCTCAAGACCTCCCGCGTGACCGACGACCCCATCCAGGCGTGGGAAGAGCACAACAAGGACCTGCATGACCGCTGCGAATATCTCAACAGCCTGCACATCCGCGAGCTGCGCTACAAATCGTCCAACGGCACTGACTTTACCGTCGGCATGATCCCCGAGGCGCAGTTCTGCGGCGGCGGCGAGACGAGCCTGCAGGGCATCTTCTTCAACCCCAACATCCCGACCGAGGAATGCTTCATCTCCCCGATGCGCGGCGTGGCCGAGGGCATCGTCTATGCGACGAAGCCGCTTTCCTACCAGGGTCAGCTGATCGACGGCTTCTGGATCCGCTTCCACGAGGGCAAGGCCGTCGAATGGCACGCGGAGCAGAACAATGAGCTGCTCACCAAGCTCATCGAGATGGACGAGGGCAGCCGGTATCTCGGCGAATGCGCGCTGGTGCCGTTTGACTCGCCCATCAACCAGACGGGCTTCCTGTTCTACAACACCCTCTTTGACGAGAACGCCTGCTGCCATCTCGCGCTCGGCATGGGCTTTGCCGACACGATCCGCGACTTCCAGAACAAGTCGCTGGAGGACTGCCGCAAGCTCGGCGTCAACGACTCCATGATCCACGAGGACTTCATGATCGGCTCGGCCGACCTTGCGAGCCCCGCCGCCTGCGAGGCCGGCAAGACCGGCGCCATTTCCCGCGCGGGCACCGGGGCCTCCTGATCTTCCCACCCACCGCACACGCCGGGCCGGACGCGCTGCTCCCGGCCCGCCGATCCTTTATTCCCGCTCCAGCTTCACGCGCAGCGAGATCGCGCGCGGCGTCGGCATGGCATCGAACTGGACGAGCTGCGATCTCTGCACCGGGTCGATGTCCAGCACGGTCCCGGCACCGAAGACGGCGTGGCGGACGCGGGTACCGGGCGCGAAGCCCTGCGCCGCGGCCGCATCGTCCAGAAAACGGCTGGAAAAGCCGATGTATTCCCGCGCCTGACGGATGAGGTCCTCGCGCGGGGTCTTCGTAAATGTGAGAAGATCGTCGCGGATGTCCAGCAGGAACCGCGAGGGATACCGGGGGCTCCCGTCCAGATTCCGCCCCTCGGCCTCGGACAGGTACAGCCCCTTCTGCGCGCGCGTCATGGCGACGAAGCACAGCCGCCGCTCCTCCTCCATGCCCGGCATGGTCCGGGTCTTTTTCGAGGGGAAGATGCCCTCGTTCATCGCGCACAGGAACACGTGCGGAAATTCCAGGCCCTTCGCGCTGTGGACGGTCATGAGCCGGACCTGGTCGCGCGGGTCGTCGAGATCCGCGCTCGTGAACATCGCCACGTGCGCCAGATAGTGCTCGAGCGTACATTCCTCGCCGCAGGTCGTTTCATACGCGTAGATCGACTGCTTGAGCTCCGCCAGATTGTCGAGCCGGATCTGGCTGCCCTCCGTGCGGAGCATGGCCTCATACCCGCTCTCGTTGAGCACGGCCGCCAGCAGCTCCGAGACCGGCATCTGGTCATAGACGCCGGTAAAGCGCTCGATCAGCGAGACGAACTTCCCCGCCTTCGTCCCGCGCAGCAGCTCCCCGTCGAGATTTTTCCGCAGCGCGTCATAGAGCGAGCATCCGTTCTGCGCGGCGTAATCCTTCAAAAACGTCATGCGGCGCTCGCCGAGATTGCGCTTGGGCACGTTGGCGATGCGCAAAAACGACAGATCGTCGCGGCAGGCGATCATGCGCAGGTAGCTCAGCGCGTCCTTGATCTCCGCGCGGGCAAAAAACTGCACGCCGCTGTAGATCGTGTAGGGGATCTTCTCTTTGAGCAGGACCTCCTCGACGCCGCGCGTGATATAGTGCGCGCGGTACAAAACGGCCATATCGCGGTAGCGGACGCCCGCGGCGTGCAGCTCCTGCATTTTTCCTGCGAGCCAACGGGCCTCCTGCTCGCTGTTCGCCGCGTGGTGGCACAGAACGCCCTCGCCGGCCGGCAGCATGGGCAGCAGCTCTTTTTTGATCCGGTCCTGATTCTTTTCGATCAGGCTGTTGCAGACCGCGAGGATCTGCGGGGTCGAGCGGTAGTTCTCCATCATCAGGATGGTCTTCGTCGTGGGATAGACCTTGTCGAAGTCCAGCAAAAACCGCACATCCGCCCCACGCCAGGTATAGATCGTCTGGTCCGGGTCGCCGACGATGAAGAGGTTTTTGTGGTGATCGCAGAGGACCTGCATGAGCTCATACTGCGGCGGGTCGATGTCCTGGAATTCGTCGATCATGATGTATTCCAGACGCTTCTGCCATTTGAGGCGGATATCCTCATGCGTGCGGAAAATGTGCAGAGAGAATTCGATCAGGTCGTTGTAGTCGAGCGCGAAGCACTTCTTTTCCTGATACAGATAGCCGTAGAAGATGATATCCTTCGCGCTTTCGGCTTTGTCGTATTTCTCCTTGAGGGTATCGAGCGGCAGGGTGATCATGTCCTCGTAATAGTCCGGCCGCTCCTTGAGCTTCAGCATCTCGATCATGTCGCGCGCATGGGAGAAGGTCATGTCGCGCAGCGTCAGCCCACGCTCGTCGTAGATGATCTGGAGCATGGCGTCGATGTCGCTGTTGTCGAGCACCAGAAAGCTCTTGGGATAGCCCACAGCGTGGCTGTCCTCCTGCAGGATGGAGACGCAGAAGCCGTGGAAGGTGTTGATATAGCCGGTGTCGTTGTCGCCGGTCAGATTGTGGATGCGCTGGCGCATCTCGTTCGCGGCTTTGTTGGTAAAGGTCACGCACAGCAGATTTCCCGGCAGAATGGCGAGCTCCGTCACCAGATACGCGAACCTGCGCGTCAGCGCCCGCGTCTTGCCGGAGCCCGCGCCCGCGATCACGCGCACGAAGCCCTCGGTCGTCGTGACCGCCTCCCGCTGCGCCGCGTTCAGCCCTTCGAGCAGATCCATATCCGCACCTCCTGTCCGTCCGCCCTTGGAATACGAACAAAATTTCTAAAATATCGTATCATATCCGCCCCCGGCTGTCAATGCGCAGTTCCGGGCGCGGCACATTCAGACTTTTTCTTGCATTTTTATGCACCGGCTGGTATGATGAACGTATGAAAAAGAGAGTTGCGTATTACGTCAGCCGGAAGAATCCACTGATCTGGCTGGCTGCACTGGTCATGCTGGCTTCGGCAGCGCTCCGCATCGCAAATGTCTGTGGGAAAGGCGCAGACGCAAGGACGGTGTGGCTTCTGGTCGTGCTGCCGGTCACAGCCTGCGTGTTCTATGTGCTGAATATTCTTTGTAACGGAAAGGACCGGTTCTACCGCTCGTCCGTCCCCGTCTTCCTGCTTGCCATCTACTATGGCATCAAGGTCACGCTCGTCTCGCCCTATCTGTGGCTGACGTTCGTGTTCTGGATCGCGTATCTGGCCATCGCCGCGTTCTACGCCGTGACGGTCTCCGGCCATGTCAAGAGCACGATCCCGCTGCTGCTTCTGCTGCTGGCGGCCTTCGCCGTGCTGGCCGCGATGCACGAGAAGGAATTTTCCCGCGGAAACTGGGACCAGCTGCGGACGATCCTGCCGGACCTTCTGTTCCTGCTCGGCGGCATTCTGACGCTGCTCAGCATGAAGATGTATCTTGACAGCGCCTACCATCCCACCTGGGGCGACCGGTCCGACGGCCGCAAGCTCCGCTCGCTCGACCCGATGGCGGTCGTCGCCAACTACATTATGCCCACGCGGGTCGGCTCGTCCAACTTCATCCGCGAGTCGGTGGAAATCTCGGCCATGGAGCGCTATATCCGCGAAAAGCGCAAGCAGGGCTTTACGAACCTCGGCGTGACGCACGTATTCCTGGCCGCCTACGTCCAGTGCGTGGCGAAATACCCGGCGCTCAACCGCTTCCTCTCCGGCCAGCAGGTCTATTCGCGCGACGATGATATCCAGTTCTGCATGGTCGTCAAGACCTCGATGGATACCTCCGCGCCGGAGTCGATCACCAAGCTCCATCTGAAGCCCACCGACACGATCGAGGATATCTATGAGAAGCTCAACAAGGGCATCTCGGAGATCCAGGGCCAGGCCATCGGCGGCAGCGACTTTGACAAGACCGCCAAGGCGCTGTCGTACATCCCGGGCGTGCTGTTCAAGTTCGCCATCTGGCTGCTGAAGACGATCGATTACTTCGGCTTCCTGCCGAAGTTCCTGCTGGAGGTCAGCCCGTTCCACGCGTCGATTTTCTTTACCTCCATGGGCTCGCTCGGCATCCCGCCGATCGTCCATCATCTGTATGACTTCGGCAATATGCCCGTGTTCGTCGCCTTCGGCTGCAAGTACCACAAAAACGAGGTCCTGGACGACGGGACCGTCGTGCGCCGCAAGTACATCGACTACACGGTCAACACCGACGAGCGCATCTGCGACGGCTTCTACTACGCCACCACGCTCAAGCATCTCAAGCGTCTGCTCTCTCACCCCGAGCAGCTGGACAAGCCCGCGCCCGTCGTCAACCACGACGTGGACTGAGCTTCCGGAATGCCGAAAATTCAGCCGCCCGTCAGAGCCTCTCTGGCGGGCGGCGTTTTCCGCGGTCCCCAGCTTTAGCCGGGGTGATTTTCTATTCTTTACAAATTGTTTCCGCAAGTTCACATAATCACCAGAAAGTCTGCACTTTGCCGGACGAAACGGACAAAATAAGTTCAAAATAAGCGAAAGTGTCCATTGACGAACGGAAGCAAATCCGCTATGATGGTGACGCTGGGATAACGATACGCGTTTTCCCAGGGTGGATATAAAAACTGGAAATGTGCCCGGCAGCGCGGGATTTTCGTGCTGGGCAAGCCATTTTTCCGCAGGAATACTTTGTGTATTTCAAGGGAAAATGGCGCAGCACAGCGCGAAAAGACCCGCTGTCCGGGTGCATTGACGGGTTTCGGATTCACTCAAAAGGAGGAGTTATGAAAAAGCTTTCTATCGTGCTGGCCGCGATGCTGGTGCTTGCGCTGCTGTGCAGCTGCGCAAAGCCCGCCCCGGAGGCGCCTGCGCAGGCAGACCCGGAACCGGAGGCGCCCGCCGCCGTGCACGTCACGACCTTTCCCGCAGAAATTCTTTCCGCTGCCGATGATATGCTGATGGTCGACCCCACGGACGCGGACTCCACGTTCGGCGCGGCTTCGTCCGTAGCGGTCCGGCTGGCGGACGGTCTCGTCCCCGTGGGCGCTGACGGCTGGCCCATCGCCGTGTCGGAGCTGACGCCGGAGCTGCAGGTGGACATCACCTATCTCGGTGACATCGCCGCGAGCGATCCGCCCGAGGTCCTGGCCGTCGCGATCCGCGTCATCCCCACCGAGCAGCCCACAACCGAACCCGACACGACCACGCCCGTGCAGCCCGCCGAGCCGGAGCCGGAGGAACCTGTCTATGAGCCGTTCGCCACCATCGAGCTGCCCGCGCAGGATCCCGTCCCGGCGGAGATCCCCTATGACGGCGTGACGCTCTACGGCTTCCCGGCCGTGCGGACCGAGATCGTCCGCAGCGGCGAGGCCGATCTGGACACCGACGGCGCTATGGAGACCGTCCAGCTGCTGCGCATCTGGGATCAGTATGACCAGCAGTCGTTCATCCTGCGCATCCAGAAGGGCGCCGAGGTCTTCGACACCGGCATGGACGAAGGCGAGCTCTCCTACCCGCCCAGCTTCAACGCGCGCATCTGGCTGGCCGATCTGGACGCGGATGCCTGCCCGGAGATCTACTTCTGCGGCGATATGGCCAGCGACGATTATGTGCTCAACGTCTGGTCGTGCAAGTCCGGCACGCCGGAGCTGATCCCGTTTGAAGACCAGCTGTTCCTCGAGGCCTCGATCCTGAGCATTTCCGAGGGCAGTCTGCAGCTCGAGAGCACGCAGGACGTGCTCGGCTCGTATGAGGCGGTCCGCGCCTATGTGCTGCATGACGGCGTTCTGGTCCCGCTGGGCGACGCATGGCAGATCGTCCCGGCCAATACGAGCTATTCCCGCCTGTCTCTGGTCCGGGATCTGCCGGTCACGCTGGACGACGGCACCGAGTCCACCTTCGGCCCCGGCACGATCCTGCAGGTCACGGGCACCGACGGCAAGAGCTTCGTGGACGTCATCACCGAGGACGGCGTCACCGGCCGCATCGCCATCACGCAGCCCGCGGGCGATTGGCAGTGGTATATCAACGGCGAACCGGAGCTGGAATATTTCGAGCTCGTCCCCTACGCCGGATAAGCCTCTTGCAGGTTTCCGGATTATCCGGTATAATGAAAAAGGGCGCTGCAGCTTCCCGCAGCGCCCTTTTGATATCACTGGTATCAGTCAGTGGTTTGTGTTGGTTGATCGGTTGGTTGTGTAAAAAGGCTGATCGTCTGCCATCGCATCCGCCCTTCCGGTTTGAATTTGATACTTTAGTATCATTTTGTATCTATTATACACTATTTTGTAACCATTTCAAGGCGTCAGATCTGAAGAATTTATAAACTTTCTGTGAGGGACCATGATGGGAGAACATAAAAACTGGTTTGCCCGCAACAAGGGCTTTGTTTTCGGCTTCGCGGTGGCGGTGGCCATTCTGAATATCGTGATCTTCGTGCTCATGCCGCAGCAGACACCCATCCGCATCGACGAGACCGTAACGGAATACGTCTGCGGGGATGAGAGCTTTGCGGCCGAGCACACGATCCAGCTGACCGGGACGCTGACCAGGAGCATGCTCGCCAAGCCGCTCTTCCTCGGCACGCTCCGCATCTCCGGCGTGGACGCGCTGGCCGAGCCCGTCACGCTCCGTCTGGAGCGGCAGGACGGACGCTGGACGGGGAACTTCAACGACGCTTACGGCCAGCCGCTCGTCTGGCAGCAGTACGGCGTATTGTCCATCGACGCGGACAAGGACCTCGGCGAGCTTCTCATCCGGCTCACGCCGGACGAGGCGCAGCAGCACTTCCTCGCGCCCGGCGCGGCATCCCGCCCGGCAGCGATGACGCGGCTGTACACGTATTATCCGTCATATCGCACAAAATAAGCGATATAAATTTGTGCGTTTCGTTCATTACCGCCCTTGATTTTTCCGCGTCCAACGCTTATACTGCAGCTGTAATCGAAAGTCAAAGAAAAAATTGCATGGGAGGCAATCATTATGAAGCTCAAGAACATCAAAGAAGTCGAAGAATTCCGCAAGGTCATCCACACCTGCACCGGCGACGTGTACCTCAAGAGCCAGGACGGCGACGTCTTCAACCTCAAGAGCGCACTGAGCGAGTACATCGCTCTTGGCCAGCTGCTGAGTGAGCAGGGCGACAACCTCGAGCTCTTTGCCGACAAGCGCGAAGACGAGGCGAAGCTCATCTCCTTCCTCGCCGAGCTCGACAAGGAAAACGGCGAAGCGTAATTCCCCTTTCCTCCATAGAAAAGCCCCTGTTCCTTCCGGAACAGGGGCGATTTTTTTGCGCTTACAGCGCGCCGGGATGGCGCGGGATGTACGTGCCGATGGGGCCGGCCTTCATCTCGCCGTGGTCGACGGCGAGCGTGCCGCGCAGATAGACCTGCGCGATGGAGCCCTTCGTCCGCCAGCCCTCGTAGGGGGTGTAGCCGGCGGCGGAAAGCTGCGTTTCGGCCGTGATGGTCTTGTCGGCTTCGGGGTCGTAGACGACCAGATCCGCGTCGCTGCCGGGGGCGATCACGCCCTTGCGCGGGTACGCGCCGTAGAGGCGGGCGGGATTTTCCGACAGCAGGGCGCACATCTGCTCCTTCGTGATGCGGCCTGCGGCCACGCCCGCGGTATAGAGCAGCTCGCCGCGCGTCTCCACGCCGGGCAGACCGCCGGGGATCTTCGTGAAGTCTCCCCTACCGGCGTCCTTCTGCTGCAGGGTGAAGCTGCAGTGGTCGGTGGAGACGGTCTGGATGGTGCCGTTGGCCAGCGCCTTCCAGAGGACCTCCTGGTCCTCCTTTTTCCGCATGGGCGGCGCGCAGATGTAGCGCGCGGCGGCGGAATAGTCCTCCTGGTAATACACGCTGTCGTCGAGCAGCAGATAGTGCGGGCAGGTCTCGACGTAGACCTGCTGACCGCGGGCGCGGGCGCGCATGACCTCGAGCAAGGCCTCCTTCGTGCTCAGGTGGACGATCACGATGGGCACGCCTGCGACCTCGGTGATGCGCAGCAGATGTGCGACGGCCTCGGCCTCCAGCGGGTTCGGGCGGCACTCGGGGTGGGACGACGGGGCGGTCTGCCCCGCGGCCTTGTGCGCGGCGATGAGCGCGTCGATGACGCCCGCGTTCTCGCAGTGGACGCCCGCGATGCCGCCGTATTTTTTCAGCTCCTGCAGCGCGCAGAACATGTCCTGATCGCCGATCATCATGGCGGGGTAGGTCATGTACATCTTGAACGAGGGGATGCCGGCGGCGAACATGGCGGGGATCTCGGCGCGGATGGCCTCGTTCCAGTCGTCGATGGTCATGTGGAAGCCATAATCGCAGCTCGAGCGGCCGTCGGCCTTTTTGTGCCAGAGATCGAGGCCGTACTGCAGCGACTCGCCCTTGTTCGGGCAGGCGAAGTCGATGACGAGGGTCGTGCCGCCGTGGATGGCGCTGCGCGTGCCGGTGTCGAAGTTGTCGGCGGTGGTGGTGTTGCAGACGTCGAGGTCGAAGTGCGTGTGGGCGTCGATGAAACCCGGGAAGAGCAGCTTGCCGGTCACGTCGACGACGGCTGCGCCGTCCGCGGGCAGGTTTTCGCCGACGGCGAGGATCTTTTCGCCCTCGATCAGCACGTCGGCCGCGCGGGAAGCGGCGGCGGAGACGACGGTGCCGCCTTTGAGTAAGGTTTTCATGAAAACAGGACTTCCTTTCGTTTTATTTCACGCCGGTGGAGCCGAAGCCGCCGCGGTCGGTGTCGGAGAGGGTGTCGCATTCCTCGAACGTGACGGGGGGCTGGACGGCAAAGATGCGGAACTGGCAGATGCGGTCGCCCTTCTCGATGACGGTGTCGCGCGTGGCGTAGACGGGGAGCTTCCACTCGTCGTTCGTGCCGCAGTAGCTGTTGTCGATGACGCCGACGGAGTTGGCCTGCAGGATGCCCCAGCGCCTGAACGTCGACGAGCGCGGGGCGGTGCGGGCCTCGTAGCCCTCCGGCAGCTGCATCGATACGCCCAGCGGGATCAGCGCGAAATCGCCCGCGCGCAGCTGCATGGTCTGCGCGGCGTACAGATCGATCCAGTCGCCCTTGCCGGTCTTCTGCAGGCGGGGCAGATCGTCGGAAAAATAGTGAATTTTGATGGTGGGCATGGTTCCTCCTACTGCCGCTCGTCCCAGAGGACGACGGCGCCGGTCTTCAGACTCGCGGGCACGTCGATCAGCCGCTGGTTGGACGAGCCGCGGAACCGGAGATTGAGATTTTTGAGCGACGCGACGAACGGCCCGTCGACCAGCACGTCGAGATACGACAGCAGCTCGCGCGTCGTCTCCCACGGGCCGAGTTTTTTGGCCAGAATATCGCGGTCGAAGAGATAGCCGGAGAACGACCAGATGGATTTTTCGGGGTACGCCGCCCGGATCTTCCGCGACAGCGCGAGCAGCCCCGGCTGGTTTTCCGGCTCAAAGGGCTCGCCGCCCAGATATGTGATCCCGCGGATGTAATCCGGGGCCATGAGGGCCAGAATGTGCTCCATCACAGCCTCGTCAAACGGCTGGCCGTAGGCAAAGTCCCAGGTCTCGGGGTTGAAGCAGTCCTTGCAGTGGTGCCTGCACCCGGACACAAACAGACTCACCCGCACCCCCGGCCCATTGGCAATATCGCAGCTCTTGATCGCCGCATACTTCATCCGATCGCCCCCTTTGCTCCTATGGTATCACGGGAGAAGGGGGTTTGCAAGGGGGAGAAAAAGCGGACAGGGGCATAAAAAAGCCTCCCCTTCTAGGGGAGGTGGCTCGGCGGAGCCGAGGCGGAGAGGTTGTGACAAATTTGCGGCAACCTCTCAGTCAGCCTGCGGCTGACAGCTCCCCTGAGAGGGGAGCCTTTGCCCGCTGCGGCGGGGTAACCTCTCAGGCGCTGCGCGCCAGCTCCCCTTGACAAGGGGAGCCTTGGGTGCGGGCGGAAAAGCCTCCCCTTGACAAGGGGAGCCTTGGGTGCGGGCGTGGAAAAGCCTCCCCTTGACAAGGGGAGCCTTGGGTGCGGGCGTGGAAAAGCCTCCCCTTGTCAAGGGGAGGTGCCGAGCGGAGCGAGGCGGAGAGGTTCTGCGGCGGGAATTGACAAAATGGGCGGTTTTTGGTAAGATGAATATGGTCTTATGACCCCAAGGGCTCCAGCAAGCGATAGGCGGTTTTGGCTCACCTCGTAAAGGAGGTGGTAGGATGCCGATCACGATCACGTTCCATATCTTTGGTCTGACGATCACGATCCGTATCAACGGCAGAAACCGCCACTCTGCACAGTGACGGTTTCTTGATCTTAGGATCCTGATTCCCTAGCAACCAGAGTCAAACCGCTTGTCGCGGAGCTCTTGGTAGTTTTATTATAGCAGTCTATCTGGATTTGTCAAGCTCCCGGGGTGGGGGCTTTTTTATCCGCTGCGGCGGGGGTAACCTCTCAGGCGCTGCGCGCCAGCTCCCCTTGACAAGGGGAGCCTTGGGTACGGGCGTGGAAAAGCCTCCCCTTGTGAAGGGGAGGTGCCGAGCGGAGCGAGGCGGAGAGGTTCCGCGGCGGGAGGGGCGGCGGGCGCTGCGGCGGGGAGGGAGCGGGGCGGGGACAAAAAAGAGGCCCCCGGAGGGGCCTCTCTTAAGTGCTTGAGGAGTTTTTGTGTTTATTGTGGATTAGGTGTACAGGCTGCTGTACAGGTTCTTGTCGATAACGTACAGTTCAGCATAAGGAGCGGAGCCGCGGCTGCCTTCCTTGAAGTACTCAACGTAGTCGCCATCAGTGAGGACGCTCGCGTCAGCCTTGGTGACAGTGCCGTCAGCGTTGACTGCGTAGATTGCCACATCAGTCAGGCCGATGACTTCGCCGCCCTGCAGGGTGATTGCAGTGGTGTCCTGGCTCACAGTGCCGAGTGCGACGAAACCGGAGATATCAGCAGTGCGCTTGTAAGCAGTTGCGTAAGCAACGCCGTTCTTATCCTTACCGATTTCGAAGGTGTACATGCCAGCGCCCAGAGGCAGAGTGCTGGAGTCAGTCGTGCCGAGCGGGTTCGGAACGTTGACAACAACGGGTTCGCCCGCGACGTAGACGGTCACGAGGTCATAGCCGTCCGCCCAGTTGAAGCGGCCCCAGTTGACGACCCAACCAGTGATGGAGTCGCCAGCGAAGATTGCATTGCCGAGGTAGACAACGTCAGCATAGCCATCGCCGTCGATATGAACAACATCCATGTACTTCGCAGTCAGAGCGGGCAGTGCAGTGTAGCCAGTGTAGGAAGTCCATTCGCCGCCAATGCTCTTGACGATGAACTTGGTGGACTCGGACAGCTTGACCTCTGCAGTCGTAGTGTTACCACCCGCATAGATGTAAGCGAGCTTCGCAGTGTGCGTGTAGCTGCCATCCAGACGGCCATAGCCCTCAGCAAAGTTGGGGTCAGTGGCAGTGGGACCATACGGGTTGTTGTTGGTGGTGGAGCCAGTCCAGTTCAGAACATAAGCGCCCTTGTCGTTGACAGTGTAGGTGTACAGAGCGTCAACGAGGTTGGTCTTGTTCATAGCAGCATAGATGCTGACTTCGTAAGCACCGGCCTTGGCAGCCTCATTGGTGTTGGGCTTGAAGTCTGCGAAGTCACCAGCCTGAGCAACGGTAACGTCCTCGAGCTTTTTGCCTTCGAGATCATACAGGTCAGCCTTGATGGTGAAAACGCCCTTGTCGGAATAAGCATAGATCTTATCCATGACGACGTAGGTGGAAGCAGTGGTGTTATCATCGCGGCCGATGACGTTGCCATAGGAATCGAAGTAGAACGTGAAGGTCTTGCCATAGTTAGCAAACTTCATAGCGTCGTTTTTGCCCATGACAAAGCGGCAAGCGGTCGGGTACTTGGTGCCGTCGACGGAAACAGACTCAGCGTAAGCCAGATCGGAAGCGCCGGTCAGCTTGCCAGTCTTGGAGTCAGCAGCAGCGATGCTAGCCACAACACCCTCTCTCTCGTGATCGACCAGGTTCTCAGTCTCGCTCTTCTTCAGAGAGAGAGTAACCAGAACCTTGGTGCCAACAGCGTAGTCGGTGGTAGCGATACCATTCTTTGCAACGAAGTGCTTCTCCGCATAGACCGGCCCGTTATCCTGCATATCAACCCAAACCTTCAGATCGGAGGTTTCGCCATTGATGTGGTTGTACTTGTTGGTCTTGTTGACCTTGGTGACTTCCGCGAGGAAGGTGTGGATCGTGGTGATGACCCAGCCGTCTTCGGTCTTGAAGACCTGCGTCAGGTCGCCCTGGCCGCCGAACTGAGCATTCCACCAGCCGCCGGTAACCTTCTGGCAGTTCTTGTCCTGATCATGGGACAGAGTAATACCAGCATAGTCTTCAGCGCCGTAAGCATACTTGCGGCCGTCAACTGCGAAGTAGTTCAGAGCAGTGCCCTTAGTAGCCTTGCCGTCAACCTTCAGTTCAGTTGCATAGGTGTTTTCCCAGCCAGATTCGCCAGCCTTGACTTCGCCCTTAACGTGGCCATTCAGCTTGACGGACTTGCCGGAGGTCTCAGAGACCTTCATGTCGTTCTTCAGGATTTCGCAAGCAGAAACAGCCTTGGTGTAGCTGTTGACCGGCTTGTCCATGTAGAACGCGGACCAGGAACCATAGCTCCAGTTGTAGCCCGGACGACGGAAATCGTCAGTTGCACGCTCGATGGTGATGCCCATCTTGGCGCCGAGGGTGTAGCCGGACTGGGCAACCTGCTCGTTGGAGATGAAAGCGGTCTTGTAGTACTTGCCAGTGGTGTCGTAGTTGTTCTTGACCAGCTGGCCGTACTCAACCAGATACTTGGTCAGTGCGTTGTAGAGGATCTGCGCAGCTTCGCCACGCTTGATGGGGGCGATGGCCTTCCAGTCGTCAGCCAGACCAGCGGTCAGGCCAACTTCGTTGGCGCGGTTCAGGACATTGACGTCCCAGCCGGTGCCGGTGTAGCCTTCCTTGGCGGTGTTGAAGTTCAGGGTGGTGAGCATCAGCTTCAGCCACTGCACGCCGGTCAGCTCACGCTTCGGGGCGTAGGTGGTGGCGGTCATGCCGTCAGCCAGGCCGGTGATACGGCAGTAGTTGATGTAGGGCAGAGCCCAGCTGGTGTTGCAGTCCACGAACGGGTTCTGTGCATTGCTGTACAGAGCGGAGATCGCGGTCTGGTCCTTAATCTTGCCATTGGTAGCTGCGTTGTGGACAATAGCCACAATCTTAGCCGCCTGGGCACGATTAAAGGTGCGGTCAGCCTTGAATTCGCCATCCTCGAAACCATCGAGGATCTTCAGGCTGGACAGAGCGTCGATAGCGTCAGCGTAGGTTTTGTACGCTTCTTTATCGGCGTCCTTGTAGGTCTTTGCGCTAGCGACGGTGACGACGCTCATGATCATGACGACGGCCAGGACCAGCGCAAGAACCTTCTTCAGATTCTTCATTTGGATTTCCTCCTGTTTAAATTTTACACATCGGGGCGAGGCCCCCTGTGTAATTTGTATCTGCATTCTACCGCGCGCGAGCCCGGGAGTCAAGAGGGTGGCGGGGTTTGTAATTTGATTGTAACATTGGGGGGGTAACCTCTCCGCCCCAGTGTGCGCACTGGGGCACCTCCCCTTGACAAGGGGAGGCTTTTTACTGGGGCTCCCCTTGACAAGGGGAGGCTTTTTACTGGGGCTCCCCTTGTTAAGGGGAGCTGGCGCGAAGCGCCTGAGAGGTTAAACCCGCCGGGGGCTTCGTAACCTCTCCGTCACGCTTCGCGTGACACCTCCCCTTGTTAAGGGGAGGCTTTTACTGGCTCCCCTTGTTAAGGGGAGCTGGCGCGAAGCGCCTGAGAGGTTAAACCCGCCGGGACGTAACCTCTCCGTCGCGCTTCGCGTGACACCTCCCCTTAACAAGGGGAGGCTTTCCGCTGCGGCGGGATTCTATAAATATATTGTATCGTTTTCCTTTCCATGCGGCAAGTGGAATTGCGGTTTGGGCGGAATTATGATAGAATGAGGGAAAACGAACAAAGGAGTGTGGACGGGTGGACGAGAAGCAGGACCGGGTCTATGTGAAATGGGGGCTGACGGCGCTGGGGGTGATCTGCATCAGCGTGGTGCTGGTGGTGATCTTTACGGATCTGCCGGGGTTCTTTGGCGTGCTGCGGGGGTTGGAGGCGATTTTGGAGCCGCTGATCCTCGGGGCGGTATTCGCGTTTCTGCTGAACCCGATCGTGCGGTTCGTCGACACGCGGCTCGGGCCGCTGCTGGGGGCGAAGACGAAGTGGAAGGCGCAGGCCGTGCGGAATGTGAGCCGGGGGGCGGGCGTGGTCACGGCGGTGATCGTGGCGGCGCTGATTTTATACGCGTTTTTCTCGATGCTGCTGCCGCAGCTGTATGAGAGCGTGGTCGGGATCGTGGACAACGCGGAGAATTACTACACGAGCATCGACCGCTGGGTCACGAACGTGCTGGAGGACAACCCGGAAATTCAGGGCTACGTGGACTCGGCGCTGGGCAAGATCTATGAATTCATCAACAACTGGATCACGACGACCTTTCTGCAGGACGTGCAGAAGCTGCTGGCGACGGTGACGACGTCGGTGGTGGCGGTGGTGAAAAGTCTGATGAACGTGCTCATCGGGCTGGTCGCGTCGGTGTACATCCTGTGGTCGAAGGAGACGTTTCAGGCGCAGGGGAAGAAGATCATCGTGGCCGCCTTCTCCCGCAAGGGCGCGGACCACATTTTCTACCTCGGGCGGAATATTTACCGGGTGTTCAACGGGTTCGTAATCGGCAAGATCGTCGATTCGGCGATCATCGGCGTGCTGTGCTACATCGGGATCCTGATCCTGAAGATGCCGTATCCGGCGCTGATCGCGACGGTCATCGGCGTGACGAACGTGATCCCGTTCTTCGGGCCGATCATCGGGCTGGTGCCGTGCGCGTTCCTCATTCTGCTGGTGAACCCGCTGCAGGCGTTTTATTTCGTGATCTTCATTCTGGTTCTGCAGCAGATCGACGGGAACGTGATCGGGCCGAAGATCCTGGGGAACACGGTGGGCATCTCCGGGTTCTGGGTGCTGGCGTCGATCACGATCGCGGCGAGTCTGTTCGGGTTTACGGGGATGATCCTCGGGGTGCCGGTGTTCGCGATCCTCTATCTGCTGATCTCCGACTCCGTCAACGAAAAGCTCCGGAAAAAGTCGCTCACGACCGACACGCGGGCCTATCGCGACATCCAGACCGTCGACGAGCTGCCAAAGACGGAGGAAACCGGCGAAAAATAGGCCAAATTTTGGAGAACTTATGATGCAGGATACGCTGAATTCGTTTTTTTCACAATTAGAGCCGGCCCCGTGGCTGTGCTATGTGTTTCCGGTGCTGGCGCTGGGAATTTTGGTGCGGTGCGCGGTGAGTCTGCTGACGTTCCGGCAGGAGCCGGAGGTCTGGGCCTGGCTGACGACGCCGGACGGGACGCATATCCCGGTGACGCACTGGGAAAGTCTGGTTGGGCGCGGCGCGGGCTGCGACGTGCAGCTGGGGTACCCGACGATCTCGCGCACGCACGCGGTTTTGACACGGTATGACGACGGGAGCTGGACGATCTCGGACGCGCAGTCGAAATCCGGCGTGTTCGTCAACGGGCGGCAGACCGCGCTGGCGGCGCTGCGGTTCGGCGACGTGATCACGATGGGCGGGGTCAACTTTACGCTCGTGCCCATCACGAAGGAGCAGGAGCGCATCCAGGCCGGCACGCGCACGCGCGCGGGCCGCGCCGTGCGGCAGGCGCCGACGCTGCTGCTTTTGACGCTGTTTCAGCTGCTGGCGGCGCTGCAGCTGATCCTCGGCGGGTGCGACGCGGCGCTGGAGCTGACGGCGTTCGGCGGGCTGATCGGGCTGGAATGGGCGCTGTATCTCGGGCTGCGGATCTTCCGCAGGACGGGATTTGAGGCGGAGACGCTGGCGTTTTTCCTGTGCACGATGGGGCTGGCGGTGGTGTCGAGCTCCGCGCCGGAGAGTCTGGTCAAGGAGCTGCTGGCGGTTTGCGCGGGCGTGTGCGTGTTTCTGGCCGTTTGCTGGTCGCTGCGCGATCTGGAACGGGCGAAGGCCGTGCGGTATCTGGCCGCGGTGGCGGGCATGGGGCTGCTGGCGTTCAACCTGATCTTCGGCGTGGAGAAATACGGCGCGCGCAACTGGATCCAGCTGGGCGGGCTTTCGTTCCAGCCGTCGGAGTTCGTGAAGGTGTGCTTCATTTACGTCGGCGCGTCCACGCTTTCGCGGCTGATGGCGAAGCGGAACATCATTCTGTTTATCGCGTATTCCGCGGCGATCTGCGCTTGTCTGGCGCTGATGAAGGATTTCGGCACGGCCGTCATTTTCTTCGTGGCGTTCCTGGTCATCGCGTTTCTGCGCTCGGGCAATTTTGCGACCATCGCGCTGGCGCTGGCCGCGACGGGGTTCGCGGGGGTGCTGGTGCTGCGGTTTTTGCCGTATGCGCGGAACCGGTTTGAGGCGTGGGGGCACGTGTGGGATTATGCGCTCACGACCGGGTATTCGCAGACCCGCTCGATGATGTGCATCGCGTCCGGCGGGCTGTTCGGCCTCGGGCCGGGCAAGGGGTGGCTCAAATATGTCGCGGCGTCGGACACCGATCTGGTATTCGCCTTCGTGTCGGAGGAGTGGGGGCTGATTTTGGCGATTTTGATGGTCGCGTGCATCGTGATCCTCGCGTGCTTTGTGGTGCGCTCGGCCCCGGCGGGGCGCAGCTGCTTTTATACGATCGGCGCGTGCGCCGCGGTGACGGTGATGGTCACGCAGACGATCCTCAATGTGTTCGGCATGGCGGACTTCCTGCCGCTGACCGGCGTGACGTTCCCGTTCGTGTCGAACGGCGGATCGAGTATGGTGTGCGTGTGGGGGCTGCTGGCCTTTATCAAGGCGGCGGATACCCGGCAGAATGCGTCGTTCGCCATCCGCCTGCCGCACGGCGCGCAGGAGCTTCCGCAGGAACAGGACGCAGAAGACGACATTCCGGACGAAGCCGACGCAGAAGACGAGGCAGAGGACGAGAGCGTCTGGAGCCCTGACGGACGGAAGGAGGCGGGCCGATGAAAAAGGTATCGCGCCGCGCGCTGTTCGCGCTGGCGCTGGCGATCGTGCTCGCCGCGGGGACGCTGGCCTTCTGCGTCAAATACGCGGTGAATGCTGACAAATGGGTGACGTTTTCCGGCAGCCCGCATGTCTATACCGGCACGAACCTCACAGGCGGGAAGATCTATGACCGCACGGGCGCGCGCATCCTCAACACGACGGACGGGCGCGTCTACAGCTCCGACGCCGCCGTCCGCGCGGCGACCGTCCACCTGCTCGGCGACCGCTACGGCTATATCAGCGCGCCGCTGCTGGGGAACTTCGCCGAGCAGATGATCGGCTACGACAAGATCACCGGCCTGAGCGAAGCCTCCAAGGGCACGGCCAGCGCCCGGCTCACCATCAGCGCCGACGTGCAGAAGGCCGCGCTGCAGGCCCTCGGCAGCTACCACGGCACAGTGGGCGTCTATAACTACAAAACCGGCGAGATCCTCTGCGCCGTGACCAGCCCGAGCTATGACCCGGACAATATCCCCGATATTGCGGGCGACGAGACCGGTGATTATGACGGCGTGTACCTCAACCGCTTCTTTGGCGCGGCCTACACGCCCGGCTCCATCTTCAAGCTCGTCACGAGCGCCGCAGCGCTCGAAGCCGACGCCGCCTCCAAGGACCAGACCTATACCTGCACCGGCGAGACGATCATCGGCGGGCAGGAGATCATCTGCATGGGCGAGCACGGCACACTTTCGATGACGCAGGCGCTGGCGCACTCGTGCAACGTCTATTACGGCGAGCTTGCCGCTGCCCTCGGCAAGGACAAGCTGCAGGCCGCGGCCGACCGGCTGGGGCTCAACGGGACGCTCCGCTGCGACGGCTATACTGCCCGCTCGACCGTCGATCTGTCGGACGCGGACGAAGGCAGCGTCGCCTGGGCCGGGATCGGACAATATACCGACCAGGTCACCGCCCTGCAGTTTCTGCGCTTCATGGGCGTGATCGCGGGCAGCGGCGAGGCCGCCGAGCCCTATCTCATGCAGAAGATCTCCCGCGCAGGCCAGACCGTCTATGAGGCGAAGACCGAAACGACCGGGCAGCTGCTCTCCGCCGCGACGGCAACTACGCTCGGCGGCATGATGCGCAGCGCGGTCGTGAACCAGTACGGCGCGTGGCAGTTCGGCGCGCTGACGGTCTGCGCCAAGTCCGGCACGGCCGAACGGGAAAACGGCCCGGCTGATGCCATGTTCGCCGGCTTCGTGCAGGACGAGGCCTATCCGCTGGCCTTCGTGGTCTTCGCCGAACAGGGCGGCTCCGGCAGCCAGATCGCCGCCCCCATCGCCGCCAAAGTCCTCACCGCCTGCAAAACAATGCTCGATACGCCGAATCCAAACAGCTAAGAAGCTCTACACAGTGCCGAAACTGTCCCACCTCATCAGTCGCCTGCGGCGACAGCTTCCCCTCATAGGGGAAGCCATTGGAGTGCGCAGTTCCCAAGCCTCCCCTGGAAGGGGAGCCTTTCCCCGCGAGAAGGTAACATCTATCCGGATTTCATCCGCACCTTCTATTGATAGCAGTCGTTCTAAAGCAACTAGCTGCAAATCTGATACCCCCGTATCAGGCGGCGCGCAGCAGAAACTCGTAAGGTGACCACCGAGTGGAACGCCAGACCAAAACATTGGGGCTTACCTAAATTCAGAGGCAGAATGCACCCCGCATCCCCACGCACTCTTTTCTCCCCCTATCTTTTCTCTTGCGAGAGAAAAGATAGGGCCGCCGGAGGCGCGTCAGAAACGACCGCGACGGAACGAGCCGCCGCAAGCGACGTCTCTTATCCTCTGTGCTCGTTTCTTCCTTTCCAAACCGCAAACTGAATTTGCGGTTTGGGTTTTATCGCAAATCTGCAACAACCTCTCAGTCTCGGCTGCGCCGAGCCAGCTCCCCTGGGAGGGGAGCCTGGGAGTGCGCTTTTGGGGCACTTACCATACAGAAGGAGGATCCACCATGACTGATTTCCACGCGCTGATCCACAGCTACCAGAACTGCGCCTGCGGGCAGGCGCATACGTGCGCCATCCGGGATATCGAGATCGGCAGCGGTCTTGTCCGCAGCGTCGGCGATATTCTCCGGAAGAACGGCTTCGGCCCGCGCCTGCTGCTGGCGGCAGACGAGCAGACGCTCGCCGCGGCGGAGGGCATCGAGGCCTCGCTCGCCGGTTTTGCCGTCGTGCGGCACATCTGGCCGACCATCCGCGTGGCGACGATGCAGGACGTGGAGAAGATCGAGAGTTATTTTGACCGGGTCGACGGCGTGCTGGCCGTCGGGACGGGCTCGGTTCACGACCCGTGCCGGCTTGCCTGCGCGCGGCACGACGTGCCGCTGTGCCTGTTCGCCACTGCTCCGTCGATGGACGGTTTTGCGTCCTACTCCGCGCCCATCGTGAACGGGAATTTCAAGATCACGTATCCCGCCAAATGCCCCGAGGTCATCATCGGCGACACGAAGATCCTGGCGGACGCCCCGGCGGCGCTCAAATCCGCGGGCTTCGGCGATATGATCTCCAAATACGTTGCGCTGGTCGACTGGCAGGTATCGAATCTTCTGACCGGGGAATCCTATTGTGAGCGCGTCGCCGCGCTCACGCGGCAGGCCGCCGACCAGATCTTTGCCATGGCCAGGAGCGTCACGAAGCGCGACGAAAAGACCGCGGCCGCGATCTTCGAATCGCTTCTTCTGACCGGCATCGCGATGAGCTTCACCAAGACCTCCCGCCCCGGCAGCGGCACGGAGCACATCATGGCCCATTTCTGGGAGTGCATGGAGCTGCTCGACGGCAAAACGCCCAACTACCACGGCGAGGACGTCGGCGTCACGACGCTGATGATCCTGCAGTACTATGAAAAGCTCGCGCAGCTGCCGCAGGTGACGGCCCATCCGGAGGTCTGCAACTGGGACGAGATCTACAGCATCTACGGCGCGCTCGCCCCGGACGTGCGCAAGCTCAATACCCCCGACACCATCACCGACGGCATCGACCCCCGCCGCATCGAAGCCCGCTGGCCCGAGATCCGGCAGATCGTGCGGTCCGTGCCGTCCTACGAGGCCTGTCTTGCCTCCATGCGGCAGGCGGGCTGCAAGACGACGATCCAGGAGGTCGGCAAGGATCCCGACTTCGTCCGCGTCAGCTTCCGCTTCCACCCGTACATGCGCCGCCGGCTCTCGCTCAAGCGCGTGAGCCACATGCTGGAGCTTCCCGCCGATCTTTTTTGAACCAATGATACAAGGAGCACCGAACGATGGACAATTACGATGAAAAACTGAACTACAGCTTTGAACCGGCCGACCCCGCGCCCGCCGAACCCGCGCAGCCGCTGCAGCAGGCCAAAGAGGAGATCCGCCGCAGCGGCAGGCATACCGGCCTCAAGATCGCGGCCCTGCTCACCGTCGTGGCGATCGTCGCCGCAGCCGGCGGATACGCGCTGAAGCAGGCGATCACCGCGCTGGGAGAGAAAAACCTCGCCGGGCAGCAGACCAGCGTCGACGCCATGGCCGAGCAGACTGTCGAGCCGGAACCTGCCGCTGAGACCGCCGCGCAGCCCACGGACGACAAGGGCGCCTACCGTCTTGAGCGCCGGCCGCTGCCCGACACGCTCCCGTCCAACGACACGGGCAAGACGCTCACCCCGACGCAGGTCTACCAGATGAACGTCGGCGCGGTCTGCGGCATCGCCACGCAGGTGACCACCAACGTCTGGGGCCAGACCACGACCTCCGCGTGCACCGGCAGCGGCTTCGTCCTGACGGAGGACGGCTACATCGTCACGAACAACCACGTCGTCGCGGACGCGAGCGAAGGCTCCATCGTCGTGCAGCTCTATTCCGGGGAGGAATACCCCGCTGCGATCGTCGGCACGGACAGCATGAACGACGTCGCGCTGCTGAAGATCGAAGCCGAGGGCCTGCAGACCGTCACGGTCGGCGATTCCGACCAGATCGAGGTCGGCGAGACCGTGGAGGCCATCGGCAACCCGCTGGGCGAGCTGACCTTCACGATGACCGCGGGCTACATCAGCGCGCTCGACCGCGAGATCACCCCCGACCGCACGCCCATCAACATGCTGCAGACCGACGTCGCCATCAACGCGGGCAACTCCGGCGGTCCGCTGTTCGATATGGACGGCAACGTCATCGGCATGACAACGGCCAAGGTCTCCGGTACGACGGAATCCGGCGTGTCCATCGAGGGGCTCGGCTTCGCCATCCCGATCAACGACGTCATGCGCGTGGTCTACGACCTGCAGCGCTACGGCCGGGTCCTGGGCCGCGCCTATCTCGGCGTGACGCTGCAGGATCTCGACAGTGAGGTCGCCGCGACCTACAACCTGCCCGCCGGTCCGCAGATCGTCACCGTGACCGAGGGCAGCTGCGCGGAGACCGCCGGGCTGCAGCCGCGCGACATCATCCTGCAGTTTGAAGACCGCGAGATCAGCTCCTTCACCGACCTGAGCGCGGCGCTGGCCAAGCAGAAGGCCGGTGACACCGTCACCCTGAAGATCTACCGCGCCGGCGCGGAGCTGGAGATCACCCTCACGCTCGACGAACGCCCCGGCGAGAGCGAGATCGACGCGACCGAGCAGCAGGCGCAGGCCGAGCTGGAGGGCCAGACCGCCCCCGACACCGACATCCCCGACTTCGGCGGCTTCGAGGGCTACGGCTACGACTACGATATGGACTGACACAGATACAAAACGCGCCCCCGGACAAAGGTCCGGGGGCGCGTTCTGTTATTTGGAAATTTCTCAGAAGATCGCGACGACAGCACCGTTGTAGGTGTTCTCGATGTAGGTCTTCACAGCGTCGGACTGCAGGGCCTTGACCAGGGCCTGGATCTTGGCGCTGTTCTCCTCGCCTGCGCGGCAGGCAACGATATTGGCGTAGGTCTGGGCCGCGTCGCCGGAGGCGTCTTCGATGGCCAGGGCGTCGGAGGCGTGGAGACCGGCCTGCAGGGCGTAGTTGCCGTTGATGACAGCGACGGTGCCCTCGTTGGAGTTGGCCAGCTGTGCCGGGACGGTATCGGCCTGCAGGGCCTGCACGTCGTGGCCCTTGGCGTCGACGATGTCGAGCGTGGTCACGCCTTTTTCCGCGGAAGCGTCGGCGGGCAGCTCAATGAGGCCTTCCTGGGCCAGCAGGAGCAGGGCGCGGGTCTCGTTGGAATCGTCGGCCGGGATCAGGATGGTCGCGTTGGAGGCGATGGCGTCGACGGAGTCCACACCGTTGCCGTACAGGCCGAACGGCTCATAGTGGATCTTGGCAGCGGAGACGAGGTCAGTGCCGTTGGCAGCGTTGAAGCTGTTCAGGTACGGGGTGTGCTGGAAGTAGTTGGCGTCGAGCGAGCCGTCCGCCAGGGACTGGTTGGGCAGGACATAGTCGTCGTACACAACGATCTGCAGATCGTAGCCTTCGGCGGCCAGGGTGTCCTTGACCTGCTCGAGGATCTCTGCGTGCGGGGTGGAGGAGGCGCCGACCTTCAGCACTTCCAGCTTGCCGTCGGTGGTCTCGGCAGCGACGGTATCGGTGGTGACAGTAGTGTCAGCAGTCTCGCTCTTGGCTGCGCAGCCGGCGAGGGCGGCAACGATCAGCAGAGCGGCAAGAACGATTGCAAGTACCTTTTTCATGATAATGACTCCTTTTTAAATGTAATATAAACTGGCTGTTTGGTTTTTCTGATCCGGACGACTTCGGTCACATTCGTCCGCAGCGCCAGTTGATACGCAGAAGATATTCAAAGATCTGTCTCATCGGCAGCTCCTTTCAGCGGGCGCGCTTATCCGTCCTGCGGAGGATGCGCGTGCCGACGATCTGGATGACCTGCACGATGATGACGATCAGGAACACGCAGACCCAGACGACGAGCTTCTGGCTTCTCTGGTGGCCGTAGATGATGGCGACCTGGCCGAGGCCGGTGCCGCCGAGTGTGGCGGCGAGGGCGGTATAGCTGAGGATCGTGACCGTGGAGATGATCGAGCCGGAGATGAGCGACGGCTTTGCCTCCGGCAGCAGCACATGCCAGATGATCTGCAGGTTCGTGCAGCCCATGGCCTGCGCGGCCTCGATGACGCCGGCCGGGACCTCTTTGAGCGAGGATTCGACCATGCGGGCCACGTACGGCGCGGCGGCGATGATCAGCGTGACGATGACCGCGCCATTGCCGGTCGACGTGCCGAGCAGCAGTCTTGCCGCCGGGATCATGGCGACCATCAGGATGACCGCCGGGATCGAACGGAAGAAGTTCACGATAAAGCCGAGCACCGTATTGACGCCCTTGTTGGGGTGCAGCCCGTCCTTATCCGTGACCCAGAGCACCACGCCGAGCGGCAGGCCGATGACATAGGCGAACAGCGAGGTCAAAAACGTCATATAGACCGTCTGCCACACGCCGAGCTGGATGATGTGGTTGTCCCACAGCTTCAGGAAAAATTCGGTTGCCATTTACCGTTCCTCCTTCCAGGTCAGGCCGCTGTTTTTCAGCCAGCTGATGACCTTTTCCGCGTCGTGCTCGTCGTTGGGCAGCTCAAAGATCATGTGGCCGTAGGCCGCGCCCTCGACGGATTTTGTGTCGGCGAACAGCACGTTGACCGGCACGCGGCACGCGAGGATCATCTCGGAGATGACCGGCTTCTGCGTATTTTCGCCGTTGAAGATGATGCGGACCTTGCGCCCGCCGGTCGTCGGCTCGAGCACCGGCCGCTCCTGCGGCAAGACCAGCTCCCGCGCGATATCGGATTTCGGGCTCGTGAAGACATCCGCCACGCGGCCCTCTTCTGCGATGCAGCTCTTGTCGATGACCGCAACACGGTCACAGATCTGGTCGATGACCTTCATCTCGTGCGTGATGACGATGATGGTGACGCCGAGTGTCTTGTTGATCTCGCGCAGCAGCTCCAGGATCGAGCGCGTCGTGTTGGGGTCGAGCGCGCTGGTCGCCTCGTCGCAGAGCAGATACCGGGGATTGGTCGCCAGGGCTCTTGCGATGGCCACGCGCTGCTTCTGGCCGCCGGAGAGCTGCGAGGGGTAGCTTGCAGCCTTGTCGGAAAGGCCGACGACCCGCAGCAGCTCCTCCGCCCGCTTCTTCGCTTCCGCCTTCGGCGTGCCGGAGATCTCCAGCGGGAAGCAGATGTTGCGCAGGACCGTCCGCTGCTCGAGCAGGTTAAAGCCCTGGAAGATCATGCCGATCTGCCGCCGGACCTGCAGCAGCTCCTTCTGGCTGAGGGCCATGATGTTCTGCCCGTCCACCAGCACCTCGCCGGAGGTCGGCCGCTCAAGCAGGTTGATGCAGCGCACCAGCGTCGATTTGCCCGCGCCGGACAGGCCGATGATGCCGAAAATTTCGCCGTCCGCGATCGTGAGATTCACATCCTTCAGCGCTTCTACGCTGCCGGAGGCCGAGGAATAGATTTTGCCGAGATGTTTCAGCTCGATCATGGGTGATCCCCTTCCAATGTTTTTTCTGCACAAATAAAAAGAGCCGGGAAACTCACATCGTTTCTCAGCCCCGATCCCGGCAGCCATGCTGCCAATCTGGAATTTTATGAAACAAAGCGAGCCGAATTTTGCGTATGCGAAAACATGCACATGCTGCGCATGCACATCGGCATCATCATAGCGGTCGTAAACAGCTGCTTCATCGCGTGTCGGCTCCTTTCCTGATTTCTGGGGCCATTATATCTGCCCGGTCAGAAAATGTCAATGGGTGATTCGGTGAAAAAATGTTGCCGCCTCGCCGTATTTTTTGTGCAGACAGAGCAAACCGGCTCCCGCGCAGGCGGGAGCTGGTTTGCGAAACGCTCATTTCATGAACTTTTTTACCATCCGCAGCTTCTTTTCCGAGTACGGGTGGTAGCGCAGCGGCAGGTCGAGCCAGGTCGCTTTTTTGACGATCGAGCGCGCGTGGGTGAAGGTCTCGAAGCTCTTTTTGCCGTGGTAGCTGCCCATGCCGCTGTGGCCGACGCCGCCGAAGGGCATGTGCGTCGTGGCCAGATGGATGATCGTGTCGTTGATGCAGCCGCCGCCAAACGAGCAGCTGCCCAGCACCTGCCGCTCCGCAGCCCGGTCGGAGGTGAACAGATACAGCGCCAGCGGCTTTTCCCGGCCGCGGACGAAGTCGATGGCCTCCTGCAGCCGGTCAAAGGTCAGCATGGGCAGGATCGGCCCGAAGATCTCCTCCTGCATCACAGGGCTGTCCGGCGAGACGCCGTCCAGCAGCGTGGGCGCGACGAAGCGCGTTTTTTCATCAAAGGTGCCGCCAATGCACGCGTTTTGCCCCTCCAGCAGCTTCGTCACGCGGGCAAAGTGCTTTTCGGATACGATCACGGGCATCTCATCCATCCGGCCGTCCGGGAAGAATTCCTGCAGCGCCGCCCGGTATTCGCGCACGAAGGCGTCCTTGACCGACGCGTCGATCAGCAGATAATCCGGCTCCACGCACGTCTGCCCGGCGTTCAGGACCTTGCCGAAGGCGATGCGCCGCGCGGCGAGCTTCAGATCGGCCGTTTTGTCGACGATGACGGGGCTCTTGCCGCCAAGCTCCAGCGTGACGGGGGTCAGGTGCTTCGCCGCGGCCTCCATCACGACCTTACCAACGGCGACGCTGCCGGTAAAGAAGATCGTGTCGAACCGCTGGGCGAGCAGCGCGCTGTTCTCCGCGCGGCCGCCCTCGACGGCGGCGATGTAGCACGCGTCAAAGGTCTCGCGGATGAGCTTCGCGATCGCCGCGCTCGTGGCCGGGGCGTAGGCCGAGGGCTTGACGACGGCGCAGTTGCCGCCGGAGATCGCGCCGACCAGCGGCGACAGGCACAGCTGCACGGGGTAATTCCACGGCGAGATGATCAGCGCCACGCCGTAGGGCTCTGGCGAGACGAAGCTCTTCGACGGAAACTGCGCCAGCGGCGTCGGCACCGCCCGCTCGCGCATCCAGCCCTTCAGGTGCTTCAGATGGAAGCGCAGCTCCTCGAGCACCATGCCGGTCTCGCACATGTAGACCTCCATCGGCGCCTTGCGGAAGTCCTGCATCATCGCCTGCTCGAGCAGCTGCTCGTTGTCCCGCAGCGCCTGCTGCAGCTTTTTGAGCTGCGCGAGGCGGAAGGCATACGGGCGCGTCGCGCCGGTATCAAAATACGCCCGCTGCGCGCGGACAAGCTCCTGAATGTCCATGGTATCTCCTGTTCCAAAACCGCCGGAAGCGGCGCTTCCGGCGGTTTTTATGCGTTATTTGCCGAAGCTCAGCAGCTTCTGATAGGCCGCTTCCCACTGCGGCGTGTGATGCGGCTCGTAGGTGTCGACCGGCTCGGAGCGGCGCACGACGGCGCGCAGCTCGTCTACATCCCGGATATCGCCCAGCGCCATGGCCTGCGCGAGCAGGTTGCCGATGGCCGCGCCCTCGACCGGGCCGGTGATGACAGGGCGGCCGGTCGCGTCCGCGGCGAACTGGTTGAGCAGCTTGTTGTTGCAGCCGCCGCCGACGATGTTGAGCGTGTCGATGCGCGCGCCCTTGATCCCCTCCAGCCGCTCGAGTGCCCAGCGGTACTTGAGCGCAAGGGATTCATAGATGCACCGCGCGATCTGCCCGACGGTCTCGGGGACCGGCTGGCCGGTCCGGCGGGCGAAGGCACGGATCTTCTCCGGCATCTGGCCGCCAGCGTAGAAGGTGCTGTCGTCCGTGTCGATGATCGTGCGGAAGGGCTCGGCCCGCTTCGCTTCCTCGACGATGTCGTTCCAGCTGAGCTTCTGCCCGGCCTTCTGCCAGTCTCTCCGGCACTCCTGGATGAGCCACAGGCCCATGATATTGTTGAGCGGCCGGAATCCGCCCTGGATCGTGCCCTCGTTCGAGAAATTCGCGTCGCGCACCGCGTCCGTCAGGATCGGCTTATCCGTCTCCACGCCGAACAGCGACCACGTGCCCGACGAGCAGAACGCAAAGCTGCCCGTGCCGGGGATGGCGGCCACGGCCGAGGCCGTGTCGTGCGTGCCGACGGCGGCGAAGCGCGCCTGATTGATGCCCAGCTCCTCCGCCAGCTCCGGGCGGAGACGGCCGCGCAGCGACCCTGCGCGGTCGATGGGCAGGAAGATCTTTTTGGGCAGGCCCAGCGCCTCGATGGTCTGCCAGTCCCAGTCCTTCGTGGTGGGGTTATAGAGCATGGAGGTGGTGGTCTCGGTGTATTCCGACTTTTTCTCGCCCGTCAGGAAAAAGCCCAGCAGGTCCGGCATGAACAGCAGCGTCTGCGCGTTCGCGAGCGCCGGATCGTCCTGCAGCTTGCGGCGGTAGAGCTGATAGACGGTGTTGAAGTTCATCGTCGCAATGCCCGTGCGGGCAAAGAGCGTCGGGAAGTCGACCGTCTTCCACACGGCCTCCATATCCGCGTCGACCGCGTAGCGGTACGACCGGGGATTGGACAGCAGCTGGTCGTTTTTGTCGAGCAAACCATAGTCGACGCCCCAGGTATCGATGCCGAAGCAGTCAAGCTCGCCGACGTTTGCGTTTTTGAACGCCAAAAAGCCCTGCTTCAGCTGGTTATAGAGGTACGGCAGGTCCCAGTAGAACACGCCGTTCATCTCGATGTAGTTGTTTTCAAACCGGTGCAGCTCGCGCATGGTGATCTTCTCGCCGTCAAACTGCCCCAAAATCGCGCGGCCGTTGCTCGCGCCGAGGTCGAACGCCAACAGGTTTCTCATGGTGTCATGCCCCTTTCGTCTTGGCTCAGCAGATGGCGGAGCCGGTCTTTTCGTGCCCGATCAGCTTCCACGTCGCGTCGATCAGGTTGGAGAACATCGGGTTTTCCATCGCCTTGATGACAAACGACTGGCGCGGGGAGTTGATATCCTCGCCAGAGACCTGGAACAGGCCGTTTTCATCGCACAGGCGGCGAAGCCGCGCCAGCTGCTCCGGCGTGTTGCGGGTCGGCATGTAGGTGACGGCGCGGATGCCGCAGGTTTTGATGCAGGCGATCACGTCGTCCAGATACTCGTCCTCAAACTTCTGCGCCTTCTTGTCGCCCGTGACGGAGGCCGTCACGTCGCCGAGATAGGCGTAGCACAAAAGCGCGTCAATATCCTTGCACAGCTTGGCCACATCGCGCACGTTCGGGCATTCGTCAGTCGCGTCGATGTAGATCTTCGGCACGAACGCGGATTTCAGAATGCCAAGCAGGTCGTACTCGTAGAACGGGTATGCCGTATCGAGCATCTGGGTCTTCTGCTTTTCGCTGAGGCTCAGGCCAATGGAGGCGAGATAATCGATCATCGGCTGGCCCTTGCCTGCCTTTTGGGTCATTTTCTTCGCCAGCGCGTACATGAGATGCCGCTCGGTCACGCCGCCGTCTTCCTTCGCCTCACTCAGCGGGAGCACGTCGCGGTCGTAGTCCAGCGCGATGCCGGGCAGCAGCGCGTTGATCTTTTCGACCATTGCGCGGTTCCGGCGGCCTCTGGCCGCGCGGTAGGGCGCGAACCAGGCGTTCAGCATTTCAATTTTGTCGTGCGGGACGGACTGGATGGTCATGTAGCTGACGCCCACCTGATCGGGGTTGTTGGTGCGCCGGCCCTGCAGCGCTGTGCCGTCCATCGACACGCGGCACTCCATCCCGACGGTCACGGGCATGCCGACCAGCTCCGCCGCCGCGAGGAATTCCCGCGCGCCGGAGATGGAATCGTGGTCGATGATGCCCGCCGTGCACAGCCCCTCCATCCGCGCGGCATAGACCGCGGCGGTGGGAGAATACGGCGAAAACGAATAGGTCGTATGGATGTGATTGTTGATGTACTGCGGCGCCATCGGCGGGAATTCGGTCGTCTTCAGAACCTCCCTGAGGTTCGCGAGCCGCTCCTCCCGCGCAGGCGCGTTCAGCTTTTCCAGAATGGCAATATCGATCATAAACGCTCCCCCGTCATATGCAAAATGTTCCCCTGACCTCTCCCGCAAAAAGGTCAAGCCCCAACAAATTTCTTCCGCACCTTCCATTGACAGCAGGCATCCAAACGCAGCTGCCCACAGATCTGGTGTCCCGTATCAGGCGGCGCGTACCAAGACGCCCGTAAGGTGACCACCGAGTGGAACGACACCTGAAAACCAGGGCCCACCTGAATTCGGAGGCAGGATGCGCCAAACGCGTCCAAGCGCCCCTTTTCTCCCCTATCTTTTCCGGCAAGACGGAAAAGATAGGGCCGCCGGAGGCACGTCAGAAACGACCACGACGGAACGAGCCGCCGCAAGCAACGTCTCTTTTCCTCTGTGCTCGTTTCTTCCTTTCCAAACCGCAAGCTAAACTTGCGGTTTGGGTTTTCGTGCAAATTTGTGGCAACCTCTCAGTCTCGGCTGCGCCGAGCCAGCTCCCCTGGAAGGGAGCCTTTTCCGCTGCGGCGGGGCATCAATCCCTCAGTCACCTTCGGTGACAGCTCCCTTTACACAAGGGAGCCTTGGGGCAGCGGATATCGTAATAAACTCCTACCCGGGGTAATCTCGGGTAGGGGCGCTTATTTATGGGTCAGGCGGTTTTCCATGTAGGTGTGGGCGGCGGTCTCGAGGGTATCGGGGAGGGGCGGGAGCGTGAGCGCGCCGTATTTGCGTTCGAGGGCGGTCTGCAGGATCAGGTCCGCCAGCTTCGGGTTTTTGGGCAGCAGACAGCCGTGGGAATAGGACGCGAAGACGTTTTTGTATCTTGCGCCCTCCGTGCCATCCTCGCCGTTGTTGCCGGAACCCTCGAGCACCCTGCCGAGGGGCCGGACGCCGGAGCCGAGATAGGTCTTGCCGGAGTGATTTTCAAAGCCGACGATGTTGCAGCCTGCTTCTTCGCAGGAGAACATATAGTTGCCGATCATCCGCTGCTCGGAGCCGACGGTGTAGAGGTCGAGCGCGCCGGTAAAGTCGCACTGCTGGCCGTCCCAGGTCTTGTAGTACTGGCCCAGCATCTGATAGCCGCCGCAGATGGCGAGCACGGGCACGCCGTCCTCGATGGCGGCCTTGAGCTCAGCGGTCTTCTCCCCTTTCAGGTCGTCCAGAAGGACCTCCTGCTCAAAGTCCTGGCCGCCGCCGATGAAGATAAGGTCGCAGTTTTTCGCGTCGAGTTTTGTACCGATCGGGACGTTTACGATATTCGCCTGCATGCCGCGCCACTCCAGCCGCCGCTGCATGCAAAGGACGTTGCCGCGGTCGCCGTAGAGGTTCAGCACGTCGGGGTATAAATGGTAGATGTTCAGTTCCATAGCTTACTCCCAGAATTGCTTATAGCCGTAGGTTTTGCTGATCGTACTGCGCAGGGCCAGCATGGCCGTATAGGTCGGCATGACGAAGACGGGCAGCTTATGCGCCGTCGCCTCTTCCATCAGCTTGCCGTAATCCTTCTGCACATGCAGCTTCTCCTGCGGGAAGCCGGCGTAGAGGAAGCGCAGTGCCATGTCCTCCGCGCGGGTGCCGGAGAGATAGACCTCGCGGAGCGCATCCATATCGGTCAGGCGTTCGAAGGCCACATCCCAGATCCAGCTGACGTCGCGGCCGTCCTGCGTGCGGTCGTTGAGGCAGGCGGCGAAGACGAACGGCTCGGTGCGCTGCGTGAGGAAGCTCAGCACCTGGTTGCAACCGGCGGGATTTTTGATGAGGATCATGCGCACGTCGGCACCGCCTATTTCGAATTTCTCCATGCGTCCGAAGCCGCAGGCGAAGTGCGACAGAGACTGCGCGGCCTTCGTCAGATCCAGGCCCAGTGCCTTCGCGGCCGTCATGGCGGCGCAGGCATTATAAATGTTGTAGCCGCCCGGCAGGTTGATCGACGCGGGGATCTCGGTCTGGCCGTCGCGGAAGACGACCTCGGAATGCTCCTCGTCGCTCGTGACGATGCGGCTCACGCACAGATCGGGTGTCGGCCGTGCATAGCCGCAGTGCGGGCAGCGGTAGCCGCCCAGGTGGCCGTAGGTCACGAAGTCGTATTCGTACTCGCTCTTGCACTTGATGCAGTAGGGCGCGTCGGAGACCTCCGCCACATGCCCGGCATAGATCGGCGTGCTGACGCCGTAGAACAGGACCGGGTTCGGCACGTCGTCATGCAGGCTCGTGATAAGGGAATCGTCCGCGTTAAGGCACAGGACGGCGTTGGGGCTGTTCTTCGCGCCGATGCGGAGCTTTTCGAGCGTATGCGTGACCTCGCCGTAGCGGTCGAGCTGGTCGCGGAAGACGTTCGTGAAGACGATGACTTTGGCGTCGACGTATTTGCTGATGAACTTCAGCGCCGCCTCGTCCGCCTCGATAAGGGCGTAGGGGTATTTGCAGCGGCCGGTCAGCGTCGAATGGACGGCGAATTCCGCCGTGACGCCGGACAGGAGGTTCGCGCCGGATTTGTTGGCAAAGTAAGAGATTCCAGCGTCCTGCCACGACTGCTCGATTATACGGGACGTCGTGGTCTTGCCGTTGGTGCCCGTGACAATCACCGTCGTCACGTTCTTTGCAAGTTCACCCAGCAGGTTCGGGCAGAGCTTGAGCGCTACGCGCCCGGGGAAATCCGTGCCGCCTCTGCCCAGCAGGCGGATCAGGCTCCGGCAGAGCTTGCAGGCAAGCACTGCGATCATGACTCGTAATTTCATGGCTACGTTTATACCACTTTTTCGGTCAAAACGCAACCATTGGCTAAAAAAAGCATTTGGTTACGAAAGATTTACAAAAATGGACTTGTATTGGTTGTCATAATCTGATATAATCGAGCCAAATCCGTCAAAACATGCGCCGTTCCGGCCGAGGAACGGAAAAAGGAGTCTACAGAAGATGCAAAAGGTAAGAAAACTGCTCTGCCTGCTGCTGTGCGCGGCGATGCTCATGTCGATGAGCGCGGTCTGTTTCGCTGCGAACAACAAATACAGCAGCTGGTTCAAGACGAACTACGACGAGATCAACCAGCTCGGGCTGATGCCCGCCTCGTTCAACGGCCTCGACCTCACCAAGGACATCACCCGCGGCGAGATGTGCGAGCTGGCCGTGTACGCCTTTGAAAAGGCGACGGGCAACGACATCGACCTGTCGAACGAGAACTTCACGGGCTTCACCGACACGAACGACGAAAACATCGTCAAGGCCCATCTCTACGGCATCGTCAACGGCTATGAAGACGGCTCGTTCCGCCCGAACCAGCTGCTGACACGGCAGGAGTTTTTCAAGCTGATCGAGAACTTCTGCACCGCGGCGGCCTTCTCCCCCACGGCTGCGGACGGCGCACTGAACGGCTTTGCCGACGCGAGCAAGATCTCTTCCTGGGCGAAGGAATCCGCGCAGATCTGCGTGAGCTACTCCTATGTACAGGGCACGAAGCTCGGCAATGGCACCTATCTGAACCCCAAGGGCAACACCAGCCGGCAGGAAGCGATGACGATGTTCCTGCGCTGCTACAAGACCATCCAGTGGTTCTACGATGAAAACGTCAAGAGCGCGACGGTCGTCGTCGACCAGATCAACCTGAACGTCACGGTCACCAGCGTCAGCAAGACCATGTATGTCTGCCAGTCCGGCTCCATCAACGTCCGCGACTCCTGGACCACCGGCAGCACGAAGGTCGGTGAGCTGAGCTACAACGCCTCCGTCACCGTCACCGGCATCACGACCACCACCTCCGACGGCCACCAGTGGTACCGCATCAAGTATAAGGGCATCACCGCCTACGTCCGCGCCGACCTGCTCTCCGACAAGAAGGACAGCACCGTCACCCCGGGCGGCAGCACCGGAAATGGCGGCGGCACCGTCTCCAGCTCCGGCACGGCGAGCGAGATCGCGAACTTCGCGATGTCCTTCATCGGCTACAGCTACGTCTGGGGCGGCAAGAGCCCGTCGACCGGCTTTGACTGCTCCGGCCTCATGTATTATGTGCTGACGAACTACGGCTACAAGATGAACCGCGTGGCCAACGACCAGATGAGCCAGGGCACCTACGTTTCCCGCAGCGATCTGCAGGTCGGCGACCTTGTCTTCTTCGGCTACGGCAATTACGCCAACCACGTCGGCATGTACATCGGCGGCGGCAACTTCGTCCACGCCTCTACCCCGTCTACGGGCGTGCGTATCAACTCGCTGGACGAATCGTATTACAAGACGCGCTTCCTCTGCGGCAGACGCATCATCTGAGTATCCCAAACAAAATGCGGCCCCATCCGATATGGATGGGGCCGTTCGTTTATCTTTTACAGGGCTTCCGCCTCGCTCAGCCAGAGGCGGCTGGAGGCGTCGGAGGGCATGCGCCAGTCCCCTCTCGGGCTGAGCGTCACGGAGCCGACCTTCGGGCCGTCCGGGATGCACGAGCGCTTGAACTGCTGCTGGAAGAAGCGGCGGCAGAAGGTCTTGAGCCAGTGGCGGATGGTCTCGTCGTCATATTTCCCCGCATAGGCATATTTCGCCATCCGGAAGAGCTTGCGCGGGCGCGTGCCGAAGCGGAGCGTATGGTACAGGAAGAAATCATGCAGCTCGTATGGGCCGACAAGGTCTTCCGTCTTCTGCGCGATCTGGCCGTTCTCGTCCGCGGGCAGAAGCTCCGGGGAGACCGGCGTGTCGAGAATGTCCAGCAGGACCGCCTGCAGGGCGGGCGCGCTGCTCGCTGCCTCATACTGCACGATGTAGCGCACGAGCGTCTTCGGCACCGAGCAGTTGACGGCGTACATGGACATATGGTCACCGTTATAAGTCGCCCAGCCGAGCGCAAGCTCCGACAGATCGCCGGTGCCGATCACGAGGCCGCCGGACTGGTTGGCAATGTCCATCAGAACCTGCGTGCGTTCGCGCGCCTGGCAGTTTTCATAGGTCACGTCGTGCACGGATTCGTCATGGCCGATGTCGGCGAAGTGCTGCCGGACGGCGGCGGTGATGTTGACCTCCTGCACGCTGACGCCCAGCTCCTCGCAAAGCTTCACGGCATTGGACTTCGTGCGCTTTGTGGTGCCGAAGCAGGGCATCGTGACGCACTGGATCTGCTTCCGGCTGCGCCCGCAGAGGTCGAACGCGCGCGCACACACGAGAAGCGCGAGCGTGCTGTCAAGCCCGCCGGAGATGCCGAGCACGACGGTCTTCGCGTGCGTATGCTCGATCCGCTTTTTAAGGCCCTGCGACTGGATGCGCAGGATCGCCTCCGCGCGTGCGCGGAGCTGGTCGTCATAGGGCGGGACGAAGGGATTTGGAGCGATGGGCCGCGTCAGCTGTGTCTGGCGAAGGGGCTGGTGGAAGACGATCTGCCGCAGGCCGGGGACGGCGTCATAGCTCGTGGTGCGGTGCCGCTCGTGCATGAGCCGCTGCACGTCGATCTCGGTGATCGTCAGCTCAGCGTCGGCAAACGGCTCGTTTTCCGCGAGGATGGTGCCGTTTTCCGCGATCAGATGATGGCGGGAGAAGACCATGTCCTGCGTGGACTCCGTCGGGGAGGCGCTGCAGTAGATATAGCCGCAGGCCAGCCGCGCGGACGTCGCGCTGACCAGCATCCGGCGGTAGTCCGCCTTGCCGATCACCTCGTCCGAGGCGGACAGGTTGGCAATGATGGCCGCGCCGCCGGCCGTGAGGCGGGTCGACGGCGGGCACGGGACCCAGAGGTCCTCGCACAGCTCGACGCCGAAGGTATAGTCCGGCAGCTCCGCGCAGGCAAAAAGCAGATCCGTGCCGAACGGCACGCTCTGGCCGCAGAGCGTCAGGTCGTAGATGTTTCCGCCGAGCACCGACGCGGAAGAAAACTGCCGCTGCTCGTAAAATTCGCCGTAGTTCGGCAGGTACGTCTTCGGCACCACGCCGAGGAGCCTGCCCGCGTGGATGACCGCCGCGCAGTTATAGAGCTTGCCGCCGAAGCGCAGCGGCAGGCCCACGGTGAAGACCGTGGAAAGCGCCGCCGTCTGATCAAGAATGCGGGCAAGCGCCGGCTCCACCGCGCCGAGCAGGCAGTCGGAGAAAAACAGATCGCCGCAGGTGTAGCCGGTCAGGCACAGCTCCGGCAGCGTCAGCAGGTCGACGCCGGCCGCGTCCGCCTGCCGCACGCGCGCGAGGATCGTATCGGTATTGGTCTGCACATCCGCGACCTGCACATCGATCGTCCCGGCCGCAGTCTTGATAAACCCATCAGTCATGAATCTCTGCTCCTGATTCTTTGATATACCTATACGATACACGCTTTCGGACGAATTATCAAGAAAAACCTGCATACAGGATCTTCTGCCGACAAAGCTGCAGCGCTGAATGCCGCGATTCTCTGTCTGAATCTGGGAATTCAAAGATTGACAGTGTCCGGCGAATGTGCTATTGTTGAAAAAAGGCCCATATATTTCAAAACAAGGAGAATATGCGACATGAAAAGAGTGCTGAGTCTGCTCCTCGTCATAGCCTTGCTGTTCGCGCTCGGGATCCCTGCGCTTGCGAAAGAAGCAGGTCTGTCAAACTTCAAAAAACAAGTGGAATACACCGGGTTCTCAGATGTTCCCGGCTCCGCGTGGTACGCTGACAGCGTGAAGACTGTATGCGAATATGGGTTGATGAATGGAAAAGCAGATGCGAAGTTCTCCCCGTCAGGAAACATGACTATTGCTGAGGCGGTTGCGATTGGCTGCAGGCTTCATGATATTTATGTCGGAGGGTCTGGTAAATTTGAGCCATCATCCCCGTGGTATAAAGCTTACGTTGACTATTGGCTAGCATTTGCCGAGTTCCCATATTATTTCAGAGGAAAAGATGCATCTTTTTGGTCGAGTGAAATAACACGGGAAATTTTTGCTTTTGTCATGGATGAAGCTCTTCCAGAAGAAGCGTACAAAAACATTAACAATATTGCTCCCGGAATACTTCCTGACATTGACCTATGTTCTGACCATTGGGGTTCTATTTACACTTTATATAACGCTGGAATCTTAACTGGCACCAACGATTCAGGTTATGATGGAGTCTACTTCCCCGAGAGGCCAATTTCAAGAGCGGAAGTAAGCGCGATATTATCCAGAATCATTATACCGGAGTTTCGACAAAAAGACGTTCTCGATTTACCAACCATCAACCTTTTCGCAGTATTCCGTGATGAAGAAGGACGCCCAGTTGCGAGCATGGATTATGACACGGAAATATGTGCTTGTGTATCGGAGAGCGCACAGCATGGCGCCGTTACCTGGATGTCGCTGACCCCAGATATCGCAACCGTCGAAGCGGATCCTGCGCCCGGAGATTTTCCAAACTTCAAGATGGCCGTCATCCACGGCGTATCGCCTGGGACTGCGATCATTCAAGCTAAAAACTGTCTCGGCGATCAAATGACATTCTCTATTGTTGTACAACCGGGCAAATACCAATCAACTTCTTCCCTCGAAGACACACAACCAGATTCAACACAGCAAACGGCAAATAGAGCTTCATTGCAGACTAATTGTAATTACATCATCAACACCAACACCGGCAAGTTCCACTACACATGGTGCAGTAGCGTGAAGAAGATATCCGAAAAAAACAAGTGGAATTACACCGGAACGCGTGACAGCGTGATCAAAATGGGCTACGAGCCATGCAAGAATTGTAACCCGTAATATTTGCCGGCGCAGTTGCATATCCCCTTGCGCTTTCGTTTTCGTATGCCGCAGACTTTTTTCAAGCATGGCGGTACAAAGGCCGGAAAGTTTTGCGCAGAGTGTGCCGAAAAATACAGGCATCTCATGAGAAATCATCTTGAAACCAGCGGGACGACCGATAATTCCAAGTAGAATCAAACATGTACCCAAAACTCAACTTGAAAAGGAGAACGTATTATGACCGATCCGAAAACCGCTGCCATGGTAGAAGCCATGCTTCAGCGCAATGAAAACTTCCGCGGCACGTCCGTCAATGAAGCAAAAATGAACCTCTTCACGCAGATCCGCCAGGAATCCGATGAACTCGCGCATCTCATGCGCGGCACGCTCACCGTAAGACCGCCTGAAAGCACCAAGCGAAACGCCATGGTCATGATCGACCTTCCACTGCCGGTCTGCATCTTCAATGAAAGCGTGCGAAGCCGCCTTGCAAGGCTGATCGAGAAAGCCGACGACGTAAGCTTTGCCGCGCCGACCGGCGAATCCATGCGCGTCACCTTCGGCGTCCACGGCGTATGGGAGGACTGAGTGGAAGCGCTCAGAATGAAAGCTTTACCCGTGTACGCATCCGCTATCACAAATCCGCACCGAAAAAAATGGAAAGCAAATCAATAAGATTTGCAAGAATAGCGGCCTTCTTCTCGTTAAGGAAAGTGTGTTTTTCCTTCCAAAAATGGCTGGAAGCCTTGATACAAAGAAAAACCAGCAATCACAGTCGATTGCTGGTTTTCTTGCTCTGGCAGGGGATGAGGGATTCGAACCCCCGCAAACGGAGTCAGAGTCCGGTGTGCTACCGTTACACAAATCCCCTAAATGGCCTCTTGCCGAAGCGCATGATTATTATAACGATTTCTCGCAAAAAGTCAAGACTAATTTTTTCTTTTTTGCAGAAATTAAAACCGGGCGGTACGGGCCTTTGATGGTGAAAGAATGAAACGCAGGAAATTTTCGCAGGCAAACGGCAGCGTTTGCGGCCAGCGGCGGTGATTTTCTGATTTTTACCAAGGAAAACAGGCTTTCTTTTACATGCTTCACACGCGGTTTCTTTCCCGCCGGAACGGCCAAGATAACGGCGCTGAGACTTTTGGGGAGAGGATGAGAACATGAAGCAGTTTCTTCATAAAAAAATACCGGCCGCGCTGATGGCCCTGTGCCTGCTGCTGGCGCTCTGCTGCCAGACGCTGGCCGCGGGGCGGACGCTCGTGCCGGGAGGATATACGGTCGGCATCAAGCTGTATGCCGAGGGTCTGATGGTCACCGAGGTGGAGCCGGACGCGCCGGCCCAGCGCGCCGGACTGCGGCGCGGCGACGTGATCCTGACGGCAGGCGGCAAGAAGACCGCGAGCGCGCAGGCGCTGCTCGACAGCATCCAGTCGGCCGAGCCGATCGTCGTGCGCGTGGAGCGCGACGGGCATGAGGCGGAATTTCTGGTCACGCCGGAAAAAACGGCAAGCGGCTACCGGCTTGGGATCCTGGTCCGCGACCATATCGCGGGGATCGGGACGGTCACGTACTACGATCCTGTGAGCCTGCAGTACGGCGCGCTGGGCCACGGCGTCAGCGGGCTCGACGGGACGCAGCTGCTGATGCTGCAGTCGGGCTATCTTGTCCGCGCGAGCGTGGCGGAGGTGCGGACCGGAACGCGCGGGACGCCGGGCGAGCTGCACGGGATCTTTGATGTGACAGACGCCGTCGGGACCGTGGAAAAAAATACAGCCTGCGGCATTTTCGGCACACTCTCACAGCCGAAGCCCGGAGAGGCTGTCCAGACGGCGCCGGCTTCGGCGGTCACGACCGGCGCGGCGGAGATCCTGTCCAACGTGGACGGCGAGCAGGTCCAGCGCTTTTCCATCCGCATCGACCGCGTCGACCCGGACGCAAAAAACGGCCGGAATCTGCTCATCACGGTGACGGACGAGGCGCTGCTGGCGAAGACCGGCGGCATCGTACAGGGCATGAGCGGCAGCCCGATCCTGCAGAACGGGAAGCTGGTGGGCGCGGTGACGCACGTGCTGGTGAACGACCCGACGATGGGGTATGGCGTACTGATCGAGAATATGCTGGAAATGGCAAAATAATTTCTGCCAGAGGCCAAAGGCCTCTGGCTTTTTTTGCTTGGATGTGATACAATGCGTGCACACTACAAAAACGCGGCTGCGGCTGCGTGGAGATAGATACCTTCCCTACGAAAGGAGATGTTCATGATGTTCAAATATCTGTACGGAACCAAACATTTTCAGGGGGATCGTATGTTCTGAGTCCCCCTGCACCAACAGGAGGAACAAATGCAGAAAATCACATTAAAAAAGATCGATGAAACCAATTTTCTCTCCGCATTCGGGCTGAAGCTGCGGGAGGGACAGGAGCGATTCGTGTCGCATCCGGTCCGGAGCCTTGCGCAGGCCTACGTGTATTATCACCAGTGCACGCCCTTCGGGATCTTCTGTGACGAGCAGATGGTCGGCTATGTGATGGTCATCTACGACTATGATCTGGCTGAGTATGACATCTGGCACATGATGATCGACAAGGACCGGCAGGGGCTGGGATATGGGACGGCCGCGCTGCAGCGCTGCCTGGAATACATCGCGAAGAAGCCCTTCGGGGATTCCGACCGGGTCGTGCTGACCTGCCACCGGGAAAACGGCGCGGCGCTCGCGCTCTATCGGAAATTCGGCTTTGCGGAAACTGGCAATGCGGATGACGAGGAGATCGAACTGGCCATGCGCGTAAACCATTAAACACCGGAGCCGCCGTACAGAGAGCTGTACGGCAGCTTTTTCTCGTGTTTTTCCCGCTTCCCCGGTTGACATTTGCCGAAACGTCTGCTATCATGAGTACAATCTTTTTAAGGAGAACGAAACGATGTTCACTTCTGTTTTTGCATCCTACTATTACTTTACTGTCGTCAGATAGTAAGGTCAATTTGTGATGCGCAGAATCGGTAGTTTCCATGCGGCACAGAATTGACTGTGCCGCATTTTTTATTGCACTGGAGGTCAAAACCATGATTGTCGTACTGAAGCACAACGTCCCCGAGGAAAAGAGAAATCAGCTCATCAACTGGCTGCGGAACCAGAATATTGACGTGCATCCCTCGCTCGGCGAATATCAGACCGTGCTGGGTCTGGTCGGCGATACGAGCCGGATCGATATGTCGCTGCTGGAAAGTCTGGATATCGTCGATTCCGTCAAGCGCGTGTCCGACCCATTCAAGTGCTGCAACCGCAAGTTCCACCCCGACGACACCGTCGTGAGCGTGGGCGACGCGAAGTTCGGCGGCGGGCATTTCGCCATGATCGCAGGGCCGTGCTCCGTGGAATCCGAGGAGCAGATCGTCTATGTCGCCAAGGCCGTCAAGGCCGCGGGCGCGCAGCTGCTGCGCGGCGGCGCATTCAAGCCGCGGACCTCCCCCTATGACTTCCAGGGGCTGCACGGCGAGGGTATCCGCCTGCTGGAGATCGCCAAGCAGGAGACGGGGCTGCCCATCGTGACGGAGCTCATGAATATCAAGCATCTGCCGCTGTTTGACAACGTCGACGTCATCCAGATCGGCGCGCGCAACATGCAGAACTACGACCTGCTCAAGGAGATGGGCTCGGTCAAAAAGCCGATTTTGCTCAAGCGCGGGCTTGCCAACACGCTCAAGGAGCTGCTGATGAGCGCGGAATACATCATGGCCAGCGGCAACGACAACGTCATTCTCTGCGAGCGCGGCATCCGCACGTTTGACGACTACACGCGCAACACGCTCGATCTTGCCGCGGTGCCGATGCTGCACGAGCTGTCGCACCTGCCGGTCATCGTCGATCCCAGCCACTCCACGGGCATCAACCGGCTGGTCCCGCCGATGACGCTCGCGGCCGCTGCCTGCGGCGCGGACGGCGTGATCGTCGAGGTCCACAACGATCCTATCCACGCGCTGTGCGACGGCGCACAGTCGCTCACCTGCGAGCAGTTTGCCGAGGTCGCCGAGAAGGTCCGCGCAGTCCGCGAGGCGGTGACGAGATGACGGTCGGGATCGTAGGTCTGGGCCTCATCGGCGGATCGTTTGCCAAGGCGTATCACGCGGCCGGCTGGCGCGTGCTGGGCTATGACCGGGACGAAAGCGTCCTTTCCTTCACGCAACTGGCCGACGCCGTCGACGAGCCGCTCACGATGGACAATATCGGCACGTGCGAGCTGGTACTGCTGTGCGTGCGGCCGCTGGCCGCGGTCGAGTATCTGCGGCAGGCCGCGCCGCACATCGGCGGAAAGCCCGTCGTGATCGACTGCTGCGGCACGAAGCGCGTGGTGTGCGCGGCGGCGTTCCCGCTGGCAAAGGAATATGGCTTTACCTATCTTGGCGGCCACCCGATGGCGGGCACGCAGTATTCTGGCTTCGGCCACGCGCGGGCGAACCTCTATCACAACGCTCCGATGGTCATCGTGCCGCCGGATTTTGACAATATCGAGCTTCTGAGCCGCGTGAAGGAGCTTCTGAGCCCGGCCGGGTTCGGCAGCTTCTCGGTCACGACGGCAGACAGCCACGACGAGATGATCGCCTTTACGTCCCAGATGGCGCATCTGGTCTCCAACGCCTACATCAAAAGCCCGACCGCGAAGGCGCACAAGGGCTTTTCGGCCGGCAGCTACAAGGATATGACCCGCGTGGCGTGGCTGAACGCGCCGATGTGGTCGGAGCTGTTTCTGGAAAACCGCGACTATATGCTCCGCGAGCTGGACGGGCTGATGGACTGCCTCATGCAGTACCGGGCCGCCATCGCGGAAAACGACGGCGAAGCGCTCACACAGCTGCTGGAAGAGGGCAAAAAACGCAAGGAGGAGGTCGACGGCCGATGAAAACGGTATCGGTCCACGCATCGAGAAGCTACGAGATCCGGATCGGGCGCGGCCTTCTGCAGGGGGCCGGCGAGCAGATCCGCGCCGTGACGGACGCGAAAAAAGTGATGCTCGTCTCGGACGATGCGGTCTGGCCGCTGTATGGCGGCGCGGTCCGCCGCAGTCTGGAGACTGCCGGGCTGACAGTCTCCAGCTTTGTATTCCCGCACGGAGAGAGCTCCAAGTGCGCGTGCACCTACCTCGAGCTGCTCGACGCGCTCTGCGCGCAGCAGCTGACGCGGAAGGACGCGATCGCCGCGCTCGGCGGCGGCGTGGCGGGCGATCTGGCGGGCTTTGCCGCCTCGACCTATCTGCGCGGCATCGGCTTCATCCAGATCCCGACGACGCTGCTCGCCATGGTCGACTCGTCCGTCGGCGGCAAGACAGCCATCGATCTGCCGGCGGGGAAAAACCTGGCCGGGACGTTCTATCAGCCCTGGCTCGTGCTCTGCGACCCGGACTGCCTGACGACGCTGCCGGAGGATATCTTCCGGGATGGCTGCGCGGAGGTCATCAAGTACGCCGTTCTGGGGAACGCGCCGTTCTTTGACGATCTCAGGGCCGGATCTGCACACGCACAGCTGGAGCATATCATTGAGACCTGCGTCACGATGAAACGCGATATCGTCGCGCAGGATGAATTTGACCGCGGGCAGCGGCAGCTGCTCAATCTTGGCCACACGTTCGGCCACGGGATCGAGGCCTGCAGCGGCTTCGCGGTGAGCCACGGCTCCGCCGTGGCCATCGGGATGGCTATGATGGTCCGCGCGGCGGCGGCCTTCGGGCTCTGCAAGGAGGAGACGCGCGACGCGGTGGTGGAACTTCTGCGGCAGTATGATCTGCCGGTCGACTGCGCGTTCCGTGCGGAGGACATGCTCCCGACGATCCTGCACGACAAAAAGGCCGCCGGGGATACGATCAATCTGATCGTCCCGACCGCCGTCGGGCAGTGTCGGATCGTGAAGACGCCCGCCTCCGAGATCATGGACTGGCTCCGGGCCGGAGGCGCGCGATGAACCGGACGCTGCTGCCCGGACCGCGCACCGGCGCGGTCCGGATCCCGGCCTCAAAATCGCAGGCGCACCGGATGCTCATCTGCGCCGCGTTGTCCCGGACGCCGGGACACCTTATGCTGGACGGCTTCAGCGAGGATATCGAGGCGACGATGCAGTGCCTGCGGGCGCTGGGGGCGAAGATCGAAGCGGAGGCGGACGGGCTTTGGATCGAGCCGCCCGCGGTCCACCCTGCACAGGCTGCGCTGGACGCGGGAGAGAGCGGCTCGACGCTGCGGTTTTTGCTGCCGGTCCTCGGGGCGCTGGGCGTCCGCGCGCAGATCCGGATGCACGGCAGGCTGCCGGAGCGTCCGCTTAGCCCGCTGTGGGAGCTGCTGGAGGCGCACGGGATGCAGCTGCGGCGGGAGGATGATCTTCTGCACGTGTGCGGGCAGCTGCAGGCGGGCAGCTATGCCCTGCCCGGCAATGTCTCGTCGCAATTCGTGTCCGGACTTCTGTTTGCGCTGCCGCTGCTTGCGGAGGACAGCGTTCTTACGGTCACCGGGCAGCTGCAGTCGGCGCGGTACGTCGCCATGACGGAGCAGGCGCTGCGCGCGGCCGGGATCCGCTTTGAAAAAAACGGCCAGTGCTGGACGATCCCCGGCGGGCAGCGGTATGCCGCGCCAGGCCGGCAGCTGGTCGAGGGCGACTGGTCGAACGCGGCGTTTTTCCTGTGCATGGGCGCGCTGTCGCGGCAGGGCGTCTGCGTGTCCGGATTGGATCCTGCATCCCTGCAGGCCGACCGGGCCATCACGGAGATCCTGACGCGCTTCGGCGCGGAAGTGAACATTGAGGGCGATACGGTCACGGTCCGGCGCGGTACGCTGCGCGGCATCACGCTCGACGCTGGGCCGGTCCCGGATCTGGTGCCGGTCGTGAGCGTGCTGGCCGCGCTCTGCGCGGGGGAAACGCGGATCGAGAATGCCGCGCGGCTGCGCATCAAGGAGTCTGATCGGCTCCGGACGACCGCCGCGCTCATCGAAGCGCTCGGCGGGACAGTCCGCGAGCTGCCGGATGGACTCATCATCACAGGGCAGCCCGCGCTTGCGGGCGGAAGCGTCGACGCCAGCGGCGACCATCGCATCGCCATGAGCACGGCGGTGGCTGCCTGCGGCTGCACGCAGCCGGTCACGGTATGCGGCAGCGAATGCGTCGCAAAATCCTATCCCGCGTTCTGGGAAGACTTTACTGCATTGCAGGAGGAAGCGTTATGAGCAGCGTATATGACGGCAATCTGACCGTCTCGATCTTCGGGCAGTCGCACGCGCCTGCCATCGGCGTGACCATTGATGGGCTGCCCGCCGGGCTGCCGGTCGATCTGGACGCGCTGGGTCGGTTTCTGCGCCGCCGCGCGCCCGGGCAGAACGCCTGGTCGACGCCGCGGAAGGAGGCGGACCTGCCGGAGTTTTTATGCGGGCTGAAGGACGGCCGGACCTGCGGCGCGCCGCTCACGGCCATCATCCGCAACACGAATACGCGCTCCGGCGACTATGAAAATCTGATGGATATCCCCCGCCCCGGCCACGCGGACTATACCGCGCAGGTCAAGTTCGGCGGCGCGCAGGACGCCGCGGGCGGCGGACATTTTTCCGGCCGCCTGACGGCGCCGCTTTGCATCGCGGGCGGGCTCTGCCTGCAGGTGCTGGCAAGGCAGGGCGTCCGGGTGCGGGCGCGGATCGTGTCGATCGGCACGGTAACGGACGATGCGGCGTTTGACGCGCCGGTCGACGAAAAACCGTTCCCGGCCGTCTCGGACGAGGCGGCGGCTGCCATGCAGGCACAGATCGCACAGGCGAAGGCGGAGCAGGACTCCGTCGGCGGCGTGATCGAGTGCGTGATAGAGGGGCTGCCGGCGGGAATCGGCGATCCGATGTTTGGGGGGCTGGAAAACCGCATTGCGCGCACGGTATTTGCCATTCCGGCGGTCAAGGGCGTGGAATTCGGCGCGGGCTTTGCCGCCGCACGGCTGCGCGGCAGCGAGAATAACGACCCGTTCTGCGTGGAAAACGGAAAGATCGTCACAAAAACGAACCACTGCGGCGGGATCCTGGGCGGGATCTCGAACGGGATGCCGGTCGTGTTCCGGGCGGCATTCAAGCCGACGCCGTCCATTTCTCGGGAGCAGGACTCGGTCAGCCTGTCGCGGATGGAGGAGACGAAGCTCGTCATCCACGGGCGGCACGACCCCTGCATCGTCCCGCGCGCGGTCCCGTGCGTGGAGGCAGCGGCGGCCATCGCCGTGCTCGACGCGGTGATGGAGCGGAAAAAGGAGCTTGGATATGGATACTAAGATGCTGCGCTGCGGTCTGCTCGGCCGGAAGCTCGGCCACAGCTATTCCCCTGCCATCCATGAGCGGCTGGCGGATTATTCGTACCGGCTGTTTGAGGTGGAGCCGGAGGACCTCGGCGCCTTTTTACAGGAAGGGGGCTTCGACGGACTGAACGTCACGATCCCTTATAAAAAAGACGTGATTCCCTACTGCGCAGAGCTTTCCGACACGGCGCGGGCCATCGGCGCGGTCAACACGCTTGTCCGCCGGGCGGACGGGACGCTCTGGGGCGACAATACCGACGCCTACGGCTTTTCGATGCTGGTGCAGTCCAGCGGCGCGGATGTCGCCGGGAAAAAGGCGCTCGTCTTCGGCAGCGGCGGCGCTTCGGCGACGGCGCAGTATGTGCTCCGGCAGCTCGGCGCGCGCGAGGTCGTGGTGATCTCGCGGCACGGGGAAGACAACTATGAAAATCTGGACCGGCATGCGGACGCGCAGATCGCCGTCAACACGACGCCCGTCGGCATGTATCCGAATACCGGCGTCTCGCCGGTGGACCTTCATCGGCTGCCGCGGCTGGAGGCCGCACTGGACGTGGTCTACAACCCCGCGCGCACGGAATTTCTGCTGCAGGCGGAAGCGCGCGGGCTCCGGCGCGCGAACGGACTTCTGATGCTCGCCGCACAGGCGAAGAAGAGCTGCGAGGACTTTACCGGCGAGCCGGTCTCAGACGAGAAAATCTTCTCAATCACGAAGGCGCTCGAGGCGCAGATGCACAACGTGATCCTCATCGGGATGCCCGGCAGCGGGAAGACGACGATCGGGGCGCTGGTGGCAAAGCGGCTGGGGCGGACGTTCGTCGACGCCGACAGCGCGTTGGAGCGTGAGGCCGGGATGCCGATCCCGGAGATCTTCCGGCGCGAGGGCGAGGCGGGCTTCCGCCGGCGGGAGACGGCCGTGCTCGCGGAGCTCGGGCGGCAGTCGGGGCTGGTCCTTGCGACCGGCGGCGGCAGCGTTACGCGGGAGGAAAATTACCCGCTGCTGCACCAGAATGGAGAGATCTTCTGCCTGCAGCGTGCGCTTGAGCGGCTGCCGTCCGCGGGACGTCCGGTCTCGCAGGCGCTGGGCGCGCAGACGATCTACGCGCAGCGGAAGCCGCTCTATGCCCGCTTCGCGGATGCGATGATCGACAACAACGGCACGCCGGAGGCGGCGGCCGCGCAAATTCTGGAGGTACTCGAATGCAGCTGCTGATTTTGAACGGACCGAATCTCAATCTGCTCGGCCTGCGTGAGCCGGCCATTTACGGCACGCAGAACTACGCCGCACTTGAGGCCTTCTGCAAAGCGGCCTGCCGGGAGGCGGGCTTCGGGTGTAAGGTCTTTCAGTCTAACCATGAGGGCACGCTCGTCGACGAGATCCAGGCGGCCTACGGCGTGTATGACGGCATCGTCATCAACCCTGCCGCCTATACGCACACGAGCGTCGCGATCCTGGACGCTCTGAAGGCGGTCGCCATCCCGGCGGTCGAGGTCCATCTGTCCGACGTCAGGCAGCGCGAGGACTTCCGGCAGATCTCCTACGCGCGGCTCGCCTGCGTGAAGACGTACATGGGGCTCGGGTTCGAGGGCTACCGGCAGGCGATCCTGTTTTTGAAGGACTATCTGCATACACATACGGTATAGATCTGTATTTTTTACGTGCGGGCGGCCGGGATTGGCCGCCCGCGCGTGTTCGTTTTGCAGGTTTGCGCGGCTAAAACTTTCATCATTCTGCAGGATTTCTTTCTCTAAAATGCATTTTACATAGATTTCATCAAAATCATGCAGGATTTCCGCTGTTTTTTGCGCTTCATAAAAAATAAATTTCATATTTCGCACGCTGCTATCTTGAAAAATTCATTCCTGGGTTGTATAGTAAGGTGAATGAAATTTGTATGGAGGGAATTCTGATGAAAAAGATCCTTGCACTGCTTCTCGCGGCTGTTCTCGTTCTGGGCATGGCTGCGTGCGCTGCCTCGACCGAGGCTCCCGCTGCTTCCGACGCATCGGCTTCGACCGACGCTCCGGCTTCCACGGACGCGCCCGCCGCTTCCGGCGCCAAGCTCCGCTTCGTGACCGGCGGCGAGTCCGGCACCTATTACGCCTTCGGCTCCGTCATTGCCCAGCATGCGACCAACAATGCTGGCATCGACGTCGTCGGCCTGGTCGGCAACGGCTCGCAGTCGAACGTCTTTGAGCTTGAAGACGGCAACGCCGATCTGGCCTTCTGCCAGTCCGACGTCATGGCCTATGCCTATGAAGGCACGAACATCTTCGCCGACACCGGCGCCGTTCAGTGCTTCTCCACCGTCGCGGCCCTCTACACCGAGCAGGTGCAGATCGTCACCACGGATCCCGAGATCAAGTCCGTTGCGGATCTCAAGGGCAAGAACGTCTCCATCGGCGCAGCCGGTTCCGGCGTGTTCTTCAATGCGATGGACGTGCTCGGCGTCTACGGCATGACCGAAGAGGACATCAACCCGACCTACCAGTCCTTCGGCGACAGCGCGGACGCGCTGAAGAACGGCCAGATCGACGCAGCCTTTATCGTGGCCGGTGCTCCGACGACCGCCGTTACCGACCTTGCCACCACCAAGGACGTTTACCTCGTCTCTCTCGATGACGAGCATGTCGACCAGCTTCTTGCCAAGTGCCCGTACTACACCAAGGTCACCATCGGCAAGGACGTCTATGGTCTGGATTCCGACACCGTGACCGTTGCGGTCGGCGCAGTCATCCTTGCGCGCGACGACGTTTCTGAGGACGCCATTTACGCGCTCGTGGCCGATATCTTCGACAACGCGGCCAGCCTGACCGACACCCACGCCAAGTACGCCGAGATCAGCCCCGAGTACGGCGCTTCCATCACCTCTGTCCCCTATCATCCGGGCGCTGCCAAGTACTTCGCGGAAAAGGGCTTTGAGCTCCCCACCAAGTAAATCTTAACGCGTTTTACACGGTTTTCACAACTACGGCAGGGGTCCCCTGCCGTAGTTGTCGCGCAAATCTGAAGAAAAGAAGGAGAGATGCACCTTGTCCCAGACTCCCGACAAGAACACCCCTGTGACTGCCAGCGACGACGCGCAGAACATTGCCGCCGACGTTGATGAGGTCATGCGCAAATATGACCGCGAATCCAACACCCGGATCTGGTCCGGCTGGCAGGCCGTCGTGATCAAGGTCTTTATGGCCGCCTTTGCCCTGCTGTGCATTTGCATGACGCTGTTTTCCACGGCCATGCCGGAGATCCGCCTACCCGGCTTCATGGGCTTTATCGTGCTCGCGGGCTTCCTCAATTTCCCCGCCAGCAAGCACCATGTGAAGCCGAATTACCTGCCCTGGTACGACATCCTGCTGATGGTGATCGGCGCGGGCTGTTTCTTCTATTTTGCCTTCAACGCGATGACAATGATCAAGCTCGCCACGCGCATCCAGCCCATCCATGTGGTGATCGGCGTCGTCGGCATTCTGGTGCTCGTCGAGCTGTGCCGCCGCTGCGTGGGTCTGCCGATCCTGGTCGTGGCGGGTCTTCTGATCGTCTATGCGTTCTATAACCAGCTGAGCTACAACCCCAGCTTCTATCAGGCGCTCAAGAACATCATCTACAAGCTGTTCTACACCACGAGCGGTGTCATCGGTACGCCGATCAGCGTCTGCTATACCTACATCGTGCTGTTCATCATCTTCGGCGCATTCCTCGAGCGCACGGGCATTGCGAATTTCTTCATTTCGTTTGCCAACCGCCTGACCGGCTGGTCCTCCGGCGGCCCGGCGAAGGTGGCGGTCATCTCGTCCGCGCTGTGCGGCATGGTGTCCGGCTCGTCCGTGGGCAACACGGTCACGACCGGCTCGTTCACCATCCCGATGATGAAAAAGACCGGCTACAAGCCGGAATTCGCCGGCGCGGTCGAGGCTGCGGCTTCCACCGGCGGACAGATCATGCCGCCCATCATGGGCGCAGCTGCCTTTTTGATGGCGGAGTACATCGGTATCCCGTATGCCAAGGTCGCGGTCAAGGCGATCCTGCCTGCCATTTTGTATTTTACCGGCATTTTCATTTCCGTGCATCTGGAGGCGAAGAAGCTCGGGCTGCGCGGCATCCCCAGAGATCAGCTGCCGAAGTGGGGTCTGCTCGCGCGCGACTGCTATCTGATCCTGCCGCTGATCTTGCTCGTCTGGCTGGTCTCGTCCGGCGCGAAGACGATGTCGCACTCCGCAGCCTATTCCATCCTCGCGGCCATCGTGGTCGGTCTCGTCAACTTCTTCCTGACCCGGATGCGGGACGCGGAAGAGAAGTCTGCGAAGACGACGGTCCGTGCGATCGGCGGCGCGCTGGCTGACAGCGGCAGGTCCGCGGTCGACTCGCTCGAGGCGGGCGCGAAGGGCGCGATCACGGTTGCCGTCGCGTGCGCGATGGCAGGTATCATCGCGGGCTGCATCACGGTCACGGGTCTGGCTTCGATCCTGATCAATGCTATCGTCCAGCTGGCGGGCAACGCGACGTTCATCGGCCTCATCCTGACCATGGTCTGCTGCATCATCCTCGGCATGGGCGTGCCGACGACGGCAAACTACTGCATCATGGCCTCCACCTGCGCACCGATCCTCATCAAGATGGGGTATCCGCTCGTGGCGGCGCATTTCTTCGTGTTCTACTTCGGCATCGTCGCCGATATCACGCCGCCGGTCGCGCTGGCGGCCTACGCGGGCTCGGCCATTGCGAAGTCGAATCCCATGAAGACCGGCATCAACGCGACGAAGCTCGCCATCGCGGCCTTCATCGTACCGTTCATCTTCGCGTACAACCCGCAGATGCTCTTTGAGAACGTCACGAGCGTCTTCCAGGTCGTCCAGATCGTCATCACGGCGCTGCTCGGCATTTTCGCCGTCGCCGCGGGTCTGGAGGGGTACATTCTCCGGAAGATGGGCTGGCCGCTGCGCGTGCTGGCTGTCATCGGCGGTCTGACGCTGCTGATCCCGGGTACGGTCTCCGACCTCATCGGCCTTGTGATCGTGGCGGGCATCATCGCGCTGCAGCTGCTGCAGAACAAGCGCGAGCGCAGCGAGGTCTGAGCGCATTTCTTCCCTCCCCTCTTGCAAAAATGCACGGCGCGGGATATAATATCTGTAAACAGATGGAACAGTCGCCAATATGGGAGGTACGATATGCACTGCAATGTCAAAACGCGCTGCGAGGCGCTGAAGGCGCTGGCGCAGAAGAAGCTTGGGACAGACGATCCTGCAGTGGTGGAGATCACGCGCGGCGGGAAGAACAGGTCCCACCATGTGCTGCGGCGGTCCGACATGAAGAAGGTCGGGCTGATCGCGGGCGGCGCGTTCATTGCGCTGACGGCGCTGAACGTGTACAGCCACTACAAGCTCCACCAGAAGATCGCGGACCGGAAGCTCAAGAAGCAGCTTGCGCCGCTCAACGCCCAGCTCGACGAGCTGCGCACAGAGAACGAAGCGCTCCGGCAGGCGCTGGCCGAGCTCAAGCCCCGACCGGCCGCTCCGCAGCCCGCGCCCGCCCCGGAAGCCGAGGCCTCCGAGCCGCAGGCCTGAAACAGGAAAAACCCGGCCCCTGCATTGCAGGGGCCGGGCTCTTTTTCTGCTTTTATTCGGTCAGCTGGCGGATATAGGCGGCCACGGCGGCGACGGCTTCGTTGTCCTGCAGGCGCCAGCGGGTCTGGGTGGAAAGGTTGGTGAAGGTGCCGAGGGGCGGCTGGATCAGCGAGACGGTATAATAGGCGACGATCCCATTCGACGGATCGAATACCTCTACTCTCGCGTACTCGCCGACGCGCAGGGTCAAGCCGGGCGGGAAATCGCTTTCTGGCTGTTTGAAATACCGCCGGACGCGGAGCGCCGACAGACGCTCCAGCAGCTGCGCTTTCTTCTCCGGATCGTCCACAAAGATACGGTCATCGCTGAAACTGTCTATGGTAACTCGCAGGCGGCAATTTTCCGGCAGCACGACCTCCCGCGGCCGGAACCAGCCGAACAGGCCCAGCCCCACCACCAGGAGGACAGCAAGCAGGATCACAAGCTTTTTGGCGCGCATGGCGGTTCCCATCCTTTCTCCGGTCATGCCGGGCGCGAGGCGCGGTATTGTGCTGTTTACCGGACGTTCTCGTCCGAGCAGACGGTATAATCCATGCCGGACTCCGTCCGATGGATCGTCAGGCTATAGGGGTGCAGGGTCCCGTCTGCTTCAGTCAGGGTCACATAGACGGTCCGGTCGATCAGATACGGCGTCACGGTGTCGGAAATGGGCCAGCCGTGTCCGGCTGCCAGCGTGATCGTGTTGCCCCCGTGGCTGTCGCCGGAAACGATGCTCACGTTTGCGTCCCGCGCATCGGGGTCCTCCTGCTTCGTCTCGAACAGGATCAGAAGATCCTCCACTTCATCGCCGTCGAAGTCATCGGCGAAGAAAAAGATCGGTTTTGTCTCGTCGATCGGTTCTGCTCGTCCTGCCGTAAACGACTCATACAGGGTCTGCAGCTGCGGCGTCAGGGTCTGGAGCGGAAGCTGCTTGCCGTCGGCGTCGGGTGCGGGCTCCGGTTCGGGTTCGGGCGTCTTTTGCTCCGGGGCGGTCTCGGACAGGTCGGTCGTCGGCAGGATCGTGATGTGCTCGGTCGCGTAGGCAATGGATGACTGCATCATCCTCTGGCAATAGGCCAGCGCGGCGCAGCAGATGAGCAGGATGGCCAGCGCCGCAGCCAGAATGCAGCGCCGCCGGTATTGTTTCTGGTAGGTCTGCAGCTGCTCCGGGGAGATGCTGCTCAGCAGCTCCTGTGCGGTCTCATCCGGGGTGCCGAATTGGGCGATCAGGGCGTCCAGCGTGGTGCAGTCGGGCGCGGATTCGGCCAGCTCCTCCTGCAGCCCGGCCAGCAGCTGCCGCCGCTGGCGCGCCGGGAGAAGAAGCTTCTTCCGGACGGCCCGGCAATACTACTGCATGATGGTATTTGTGTGTTTCATCCGTCCCATCCCTCCATCAGCTGCCGGAACACGCCGGAGATCTCGTCGTATTCGGCCAGTGTCTGCCGCAGATACTCGCGTCCCGCGGCCGTAACGGCATAGTAATTCCGCGCACGGCCATCGACGATCTCGCTTGCGCTGATGGTCAGATAGCCCTGCTCCTCCAGCCGGTACAGGACGGGATACAGCAGAGAAAGCTGATATTTTCCGCCTGAGCGCTGCTTTAATTCCTGGATCAGTTCGTACCCATACATCGGACGGTCCGACAGGATGCGCAGGACCGCCAGCGGGCTGGTTGCCCGCTTGAAATAAGCCAGAAACGAATGCCCGAAGTCCTCCCGCTTCGCCATAGGCCTCCCTCCTTCCGGATGAGGGTGTCGATAATACTTATATAGCATGGTATTTTTGTAAAGTCAATATAAAGCATTGACAAATATAAAATTTTCGTGTATTTTGGAAACAGAAGAAAGTTTTCCCTTGAAGATCAAAAAGAATTGCAGAAAGGCGTGACAATATGCAGACGAAGACCTATCATCTGATCTGTTATTTTCTGTTTGCGCTGGCGCTGGTACTGATCGGGACGATCGGGAGCGCGGGGATCCTGGTGGCTGCCTGCGCGGCGGAGGATACGATGGGCTCCGCGGTCAATCGGCTGTGCGAGCTGCATCTGATCGTGCCGCTGGTGCTCGGCATCGTGATCCTGCTGATCGGGCTTCTCATGCTCCTCCCGCAGGTCTGGCCGGTGAATCTGCTGGAGCGGCCGGCGGAGGGAGAAGAAAAAGCCGCCGCCCCGGATTCAAAGGAGGCGTAAGCATGCAAAACGAACCGCAGCCATCCGTGAAACGGATCTATGCACGTATCTGCATCATCATTGGGATACTCGGCATTGCGTGCACGTATAGCCCGCTGATTCTTCCTGTTCCATGGAAGACAGAAACAAAAGTGCTGCTGGTCGTGATCGGCGGAATTTTGATCCTGTGTTCGCTTGTAATCAAATTTCATCTGCTGCGGTGCCCGTATTGCGGCTGGGGCGGCCTGATCCCGCAGTGGTATCGGAACGATACTTATTGCTGTCCCAAGTGCGGCAACCGGATCCATTGGGAATAAGGCCCTGTGCTGATACAACAGAGCAGAAAGGACGGGACGCCGATATGCGATTCAAGCTTCTGCCCATATTTGCGGCCCTTCTGCTGTTATGCGGCTGCGGCGGGGCGCGGACGCTGGCGGATGTGAGCGGCTGCGGGCAATGGAGCAGGGTCCAGATCATCGAATGGTATGAACAGGGCGGCAGTGCGGGTACGCAGCTTCCGGCGGACAGCCTCAGCCCCGATACGCTGCGGGAGCTGCTGGGCAGCACGTATGTCAGGCGCTCCTATGCGTCCATGGAACTGCCCGTCCCGTGCGTGCAGATCTTTTTGACGGCAGACGACGGTGCGCTTTTCACGCTCGCGGTCGGCGAAAACGGCCGGGTGATCCTGTCAGACCATTCCGGCAGCGCAGCCAAAGATACCTATTGGAAGACCGACTCCCCTGCACTGTACCGCTCCCTGCTGTCCGCAGCCGGGACAGAATCCTGACGATAAAAAAGTTCCGGCCCCCGCCTGATGGCGGGGGCCGGGGTTTTTATGCTTCGTGGACGCATTGTCGGGCGATGCGGAGGAAAGCGGAGAGGAGCTGCGCGCCCAGCTCCTGCTCCACGGCGGCGATATGGCCGGAGAGCGACTGCTGCGTGATATGCAGGGCCTCGGCCGCGCGGGTAAAGCTGCGCTCGCGGGCAAGAACTGAGAAGTATTCCATCGTCTGCAGATTCATGGTGTTCCCTCTTTCACAGGTATTACCTGTATCATGCACAAGAATCTACAGTTTTACAATGTAATTTTATTCTGCTATGATAAAGCCAGCTCGAACAGGGAGCTATCCGGGGCGGCGGGCGGTCCTTCTCTTTTCTTTCATCCTGCCCGCCGCTCTTTGATCTGGATATAGCAAACGCCCGGCAGGCCCGCCGGGCGTTTTTGTGCTTATACGTGGGCCATCAGCCAGTCGTACATTTCCTGGCGGGCGGGCTCGGAAAGGGGGAAGACTTTTTCGTCTTCCATCTGGCTTTTTTCGTAGCAGTATTCGCCGTGCCAGCACTCGCATTTCATGGAGCTTTCGTCGAAGTTGACCTCTTTCTGGTTCAGCATGACGATCGACGGGGTCACGCGAAAGCGGAGCGCGCCGAAGCTCCCCGTAAAGATGTTGTTGTTTTCAAAGCTGTGCAGCACCGGCAGAAATAACGGTTCCATGCGCGCGCCTCCCCTGTTTTTTGTATATCATACCACAAATTCTGCCGGGCGGCAAGATTGTTTGACTTTGGCTGCAAGGTGTGCTATCATGGCAGAAAATTCTTTTTTACGATAAAGGGGCAAAGCCATGCACAAGCAGACAAAAGGCTGTATTCTTCTTCTCCTGTGCGCCATGATCTGGGGCGCGGCGTTCGTCGCGCAGAGCGAGGGCATGCAGTATGTCGGGCCGTTTACGATGGGTGCGACGCGGTTTTTTCTGGCGGGGCTGGTGCTGCTGCCGGTCATCCGGGTGCTGGACCGCAAGGGCTGGTCACAGAACCGGCCGGTCACGAAGGAGGATAAAAAGCGGCAGCTGGCAGCGGGCGCGATCTGCGGCGTGCTGCTGTTCGCGGCGACGACGCTGCAGCAGTTCGGCCTGCTGGACACGACGGTCGGCAAGTCCGGGTTCGTGACGGCGCTGTATATCGTCTTTGTGCCGATCGTCGGGGTGCTGACGGGCAAAAAGGCGGGCCTCAGGGTCTGGCTCTGCGCGGCAGCCGCGGTGTTCGGGATGTATCTGCTGTGCGTCGGCTCCGGGTTCTCGGTCGCGGGTGGGGATCTGCTGACGCTTGGGTGCGCGGTGCTCTTTACGTTCCATATCTGCTATATCAGCGCCGTCTCGCCGCGGATGGACGGCGTGCGGCTGAGCTGCGTACAGTTTTTTGTGTGCTCGGCCCTGTCGGCGATCGGCATGTTCGTGTTCGAGTCGCCGGACTGGGCCTCGATCCGCAGCTGCTGGCTGCCGATCGTGTACGCGGGCGTGTTCTCCGGCGGCGTGGCCTATACCTTCCAGATCATCGGCGAACGGGACGTGCAGCCCGCGCTGGCGTCGCTGCTGATGAGCCTGGAATCGGTCTTCGCGGCGCTGTTCGGGTGGATCCTCATCGGGCAGGGTCTTTCCGGGAAGGAGCTGATCGGGTGCGCGATCATGTTCGCGGCCATCCTCCTGTCGCAGCTGCCGGAGCGGAGAACGGCCGGCTGAGTCTCCCCTATTCCTTTCAATTGGCTCTGCGGGAAATTCCTGCAGAGCTTTTTCGAACGTATAGTGGAAATATTTCTGGATCTGTGATAATATAAATATGTATGTGCATCCGCCCGGCGGAGGCAACTTTCCGGATGGAGGATCTGGTATGACCTATTGGAGCGCCATTTTACTTGGTATCATACAGGGGCTTGCGGAGTTTCTGCCGATCTCCAGCTCCGGCCATCTCGCCATTCTGCAGAACTTCCTGCGCATCGGGGATCTGGAAAACCAGATGCTGTTTGACGTTCTGCTGCATCTCGGGACGCTCGGGGCGGTCATTCTGGCGTATCATACGGAGCTGCGCGGGCTGTGCCGCGAGGGGCTTGCCATGCTCCACATCAAAAAGCTGCGGCGCGGCGTGAAGCCCGATCTGCCGCGGCGGCGGCTGCTGCTGTTTCTGATCGCGGCCACGCTGCCGCTGATCCCTGCCGCGCTGCTGAACGACTGGCTGGATCCGCTGTTCTACAACACGTTTTTCATCGGCTTCGCGCTCATCGTGACCGGCTTTCTGCTGCTGGCGGCCGACCGCTTCGGCCACGGCAACAAGACCGAGAAGGCCATGACGCTCTCGGACGCGATGGTCATTGGCCTTGCGCAGATGATTGCCGTCGTACCCGGCCTGTCCCGGTCCGGGACGACGATCTCCGCCGGGCTGCTGCGCGGGTTTGACCGGACGTTCGCGGTCCGCTTCTCGTTCTTCCTCTCCATTCCCGCCGTGCTGGGCGCGAATTTGCTGTCGCTCGTCAAGGCCATTTCCGCCGGGATCGACTGGGCGGAGGTGCCGATGTATCTGTGCGGCGTCGCGGCGGCGTTCGTATTCGGGTATCTCGCCATTTTCGCGCTCAACCGCATCGTGCAGCGCGGAAAATTCGGCGGATTTTGCTATTACTGCTGGGGCGCGGGTCTGCTGACGCTGATCCTGTCCCTGATTTCGTGAGGTGTAAGGTTCCATGGCCACCAATAACAAAAGAAAAACGACATCTTCCTCCTCCCGCGGGAGGAAAAAGCCGGCCAAGAAGCAGGCCGCGCCCATCCGGCGGGAGGTCGGCGCCTGCGTGTGTCTGGTGCTGGCGCTGCTGACGGTGCTGTGCTGCTTCCGGATCGACGCGGCGATTTTGAATCTGCTCGGGTCTGTATTCCGGGGGCTGATCGGCGCGGGATTTTATATCCTGCCGTTCTCGTTCGTGATGAGCTTTCTCATCCTCATCCTGCATGACGGCCGCCCCGTCGCGCTGCGCGTGACGTGCACGTTTCTGACGGCCGCGCTGGTCGGCAGTCTGGTGCAGTTGGTGGGCGGGAGCTTTGACGCGCCGGAGGGCTGGGAAGTCGTCACCGCGCTCTGGGACGGCGGCATCAGCGGCACGGCCGGAGGCGTACTGTCCGGCGGGCTGGCAAGCTTGCTCGCGGCGCTCATCAGCCGGATCGGCGCGGTGATCGTGGTGATCGTCGGGATGCTGCTGAGTTTGATCACGAGCCTCAATATGACGGTCGCGAGCATCGTGACCGCCATCAAGAATCGGCCGCGCGCCGAATATGCCGAGCCGCAGCGCGAGCATAAGGACACCGCACAGGCCATCGTCGACACCGTCGCCACGCACCACATCGAGCATGTCCAGCGGGCCGAGCAGCGCCGCGCGTCGCGGATGAGCGAGTTCGACCTGCCGGTCGACGATCCTCCCCTGCCCGAAGAGACGCCCAAAAAGAGTGTAAAGCGTTCTGCGCCCATGCGGCCGGATGTTTTTGTGGAGAACAGCCGCAGGCAGGCAAAGCTGTCCGCAGCGCCCGCGCAGGAGCCGGAGGCCGCGGAAGCGCCCGCCGCCGCGCAGGCAGAGCCGGAGGTGCATACCGACTACAAGTCGCAGTTTGACGCGCTGATCGCCGACCAGCCGGAGCCGCCCGCGAAGGCGGCGGAGCCGGAACCGGAAGAGGAACCGGCCCCCATCCCGAACGTCATTCCCATGACACAGCCGCGGCAGATGCCGCCGCTCATCATCGACCATTTTGACGCACCCAAACCTGAGCCGCAGCCCGCCCCGGCCCCGGAAGAACCGCTTCCGCCGCTGCAGACGCCGGAGCAGCCGGAAAAGCTCAAAAAGGCGGACGTGCAGCTCGAGGCCGCGCAGATCGCGCAGCAGATCACGCAGCAGGAGCCCGCAAAGCCCGAGTATCAGTTCCCGCCCGTCGACCTTCTGAAGGCCGGGAGCGGTCAGGCGCACGACGGTACCGAGGAAATGCGGCAGAACGCGGAGCGGCTGAGCGATACGCTGCAGTCGTTCGGCATCGAGGCGCACATCATCAACGTCACGCGCGGCCCGTCGGTCACGCGGTATGAGCTGGAGCTGCAGCGCGGCGTCAAGCTCTCGAAGGTCACGAATCTGGCGGACGACATCGCGCTGGCGCTCGGCGCGTCGGGCGTGCGCATCGCGGCCATCCCGGACAAGATCTCTGTGGTCGGCATCGAGGTGCCGAACCGGATCGTGTCGGTCGTCATGGCGCGCGAGGTCATCGACTCGCCGGAGTTCGCAAAGCACAAGTCGAAGGTCTCCTTTGCCGTCGGCAAGGATATCGGCGGCAACCGCATCATCGGCGATATCGGCAAGCTGCCGCATCTGCTGATCGCCGGTACGACCGGCTCCGGTAAATCGGTCTGCATGAACAGCCTGATCATCTCGCTTCTGTACAAGGCGAAGCCCGAGGAGGTCAAGCTCATCATGATCGACCCGAAGATGGTCGAGCTTGGCATCTACAACGGCATTCCGCATCTGCTCATCCCGGTCGTCACTGATCCCAAAAAGGCCGCAGGCAGCCTGCAGTGGGCGGTCACGGAGATGATGCGGCGCTACCGCATGATGGCGGACGCGGGCGTCCGCGATCTTGAATCCTACAACAAGCAGGCGCGCATGTCCGCCGACGATGAGCTCGAGCCCATGCCGCAGATCGTCGTCGTGATCGACGAGCTGGCAGACCTGATGCTCGTGGCTGCCAAGGAAGTCGAAGAATCCATCTGCCGCATCGCGCAGATGGGCCGTGCGTCGGGCATCCATCTGGTCATCGCGACGCAGCGTCCGTCCGCGGACGTCATCACGGGCCTGATGAAGGCCAATATCCCCTCGCGCATTGCGTTCGCCGTCGCCTCCGCGATGGAATCGCGCATCATTCTCGATACTGCGGGCGCGGAAAAGCTCGTCGGCAAGGGCGATATGCTCTATGCGCCACTCGGCCAGGGCAAGCCCAAACGCGTGCAGGGCTGCTTCATCACGGACAATGAGGTCCAGGACGTCGTCACGTTCATCAAGGATTCCAGTGAGGCGGAATATTCCGATTCCGTCATGGCAGAGATCGACAAAAAGGCTGCGGAGAGCGGAAAATCCGGCTCCGGCAGCTCCGGCGGCACTGCCGCGGAGACCGAAAGCTCCGACGGCGACGAGATGCTCCCGGCCGCGGTCGACGTCATTCTCGAGACCGGACAGGCCTCCGTCTCCATGCTCCAAAGGCGCTTGAAGCTCGGCTACGCCCGCGCGGCGCGCATCATGGATGAGATGGAGGAGCGCGGCCTCGTCGGCCCGTTTGAGGGCTCCAAGCCCCGCCAGCTGCTCATCACGCGCGAGCAGTGGCAGGCCATCAAAGACGGCGCGCCCATCTCCAGCGAACCCGTGGAGGAGGAGATCCCGTAAGCACTCCCCTCTCCCGGCAATTTCTTTGTTTCTGTTATCACCGGGCACTGCCCGTGATAAAATATTTGCGTTGCATCCGGGAAGACCCGGAGTGACAGCAGGAGGTACTTATGAAACGCAACAATCATGCATCCGTCGTCCGTCTGACCTCGCTGGCCATTCTGGCCGCGCTGGTCGTCGTGCTGCAGACCGTAGCCAGCGGCATCCGGATCGGGCCGGTCCCGATCTCGCTGACGCTGGTACCGATCGTCGTGGGCGCGATCTTGTTCGGGCCCGGCGCGGGCGCGGGACTGGGCTTCGTGTTCGGCCTTGTGTGCCTGATCGCGGGCGTCACCGGCGCGGACCAGTTCACGTATCTGCTGTGGACGGCCAGCCCGTTCTGGCTGATCGTCGTGTGCGTCGGCAAGGCCGTGCTGTGCGGCCTGTGCGCGGGACTCGCTGCAAAGGCGCTGGAAAAGAAGCAGACACTCAGCTGCATCGCGGCGGCGCTGGTTGCGCCGGTCGTGAACACGGGCGTGTTTGCCGTCGGGATGCTGACGGTCTTCCGGCCGATCCTGGCGCAGTACGCGGGCGGGACGGATGTTGTGACGTATCTGTTCGTGGCGTTCATCGGCGTGAACTTTTTGGTGGAATTCGCCGTCAACGCGGTGCTGAGCGCCGCGATCGCGCGGATCGTGCAGGTCGTCAGAAAACAGCTGGAAAAGTAAAGAAAAAAATCCTGTGCCATTCGGCACAGGATTTTTTCAGCGTTTCAGGCTTGCGATCAGCTCCAGCAGACCGTAGACGATGGGCTGGTGGAGCAGGTAGATGAACAGCGACTGGCGGCCGCACCAGCAGAAAAAGCGCGCGATGCCGCTGTTTCGGAACGTACCTGGCAGGCGCGTTTTTTTGTCCGCGTAGACGGTCCGGCCGAGGACGGTACCGAGCATGTACCAGCCCAGGTGCGGCAGGAGCGGAAAATAGTCGCTTGAGGTGAAGCCCTCGTAAAGTAGGCCCAGCGGGAACAGGAATTTCGCCCGCACGACGGTCCCGGCGATCAGATAGCCCGCCACGACGAGGACGATGCCGATGGCGGCCAGCGCCGGCGTCGGCAGCTTCCGGTAGACGGGATAGAGCATCATGCAGATGCCGAGCAGGTGCAGCACGCCGAACCAGACGATCACGTCGCGCGTGGCCATGCCGAGGCGGTACATGCCGAAGGTCACGAGCGAGATGAGCAGGCCGCAGGCAAAGACGATGCAGCCGCGGCGGAAGCTGCGCGAGCCGAGCGTGGCGCAGCAGCCGGACAGGATCACGAAGATCACGCCGCCGTACTGCTGGATGAACACGTACCAGGCGGGCAGATGCAGGTCCAGGCCGATAAAAAAGCCGAGATCGTAGATCAAATGGACGGCGATGACGCAGAGGATGCACACGCCGCGCAGGGCGTCAAGCTCCCAGATGCGATCGTTTTTCTTCATGGCAGACTCCCGGAATTCGGGCAGCCTGCCGCGGAGGCGGCAGGCTGCGGGCTGATTGTATTATTGATTCTTCGCGTCTTCGGCGGCCTGACGCTCGGCCTCTTCCTCTTCGAGCACGCGGTAGGCGACCTTGCCGACCAGGGTCTTGGGAAGCTCGGGGCGGAACTCGATGTCGTACGGCATGGCATATTTGGCGATATGCTGGCGGCAGTAATCGAGGATCTCCTGCTTGACGGCGTCCGACGGCTCGCAGCCGGGGCGCAGGACGACGAAGGCCTTGACCTTCTGCATCTTATACGGGTCCTTGACGCCGATGACGCAGGACAGGAGGACCTTTTCGTGGCCGTCGATGATGTTTTCCAGCTGGCCGGGATAGACGTTGTAGCCGGAGGTGATGATCATGCGCTTGATGCGCTGGGAGAAGTAGACGAAGCCGTCCTCGTCCATCTTGCCGAGGTCGCCGGTGTGCAGCCAGATGCGGCCGTCGTCGTGGCGGCGGAGGGTGTTATGGGTCTCCTCGGGATTGTCGACGTACTCGAGCATGACGGAGGGGCCGGAGACGCAGATCTCGCCCTCGAGATTGGCGTCGAGCTCCTGCGTGGTGCCGGGCTTGACGATCTTGTAATAGGTATCGGGGAACGGGACGCCGATGGAGCCGACGCGGTTATAATCCTTCGGGGTCAGGCAGGAGGCCGTGACGCACTCGGTCAGGCCGTAGCCCTGACGGACCTGCACGGAGGCATGGTGCATTTTCAGGAACTCGTCGACCTTCTTCTTGAGCTCGATGGACATGCTGTCGCCGCCGGAGAAGACGCCCTTCAGGCAGCTGAGGTCGGCATTTTCGAGCTTTTCGGCGCGCAGAAGGGCCTCAAACAGGGTCGGGACACCGGGGATGATGTTCGGCTGCTTCTTGATGAGCAGGTCGGCGTAGGTATTGACGTTGAACTTCGGGACAAGGATGCAGCACGCGCCGCCGATGAGGGCGGTATGGATGCCGATGCCGAGGCCAAAGCCGTGGAACACGGGCATGACGGAGAGCATCTTCATGCCGTCGATGGGCGAGAAGCCGGAGGCCGCGATGGTCTGCAGGCCAAGGGCGTTGAAGTTCATGTTGGAGAGCAGGATGCCCTTGGTCGTGCCGGTGGTACCGCCGGAATAGAGGATGGACGCACCGTCTTCCGCGCGGCCGTAGTTCTTCGGCAGGGGTAGATTGCGCTTTTTGCCCATGCGCTGGAATTCGGACCACCAGATATAATTGCCGTTCTTCGGGGGCTTCGGATACTTGCGCGCGGCGGTGAGGGCGTAGCCGAGGGCCAGATGCGGATAGAGCTCGTCCTCAATTTTGGCGAGCAGGAGCTTGCAGTCTTTATTGTCAAGCTCGGGCATGACGGGGGCGATCTTGGCGTAGAACTGGTCGAGCGTGAGGATGCACTTGGAGTGCGAGAAATTGAGGTAGAACTTGATCTCGCCCGCGGCGGAGAGCGGATGGATCATGTTGGAGACCGCGCCGATGCGGTTGAGGCCGTAGAACGCGTGCAGGGCCTGCGGGCAGTTGGGCATGCAGATGGTCACGCGGTCGCCTTTCTGGATGCCCATGGCGAGGAAGGCCTGGGCGGTCTGGTCGATCTTTTCCATGAACTGCGCGAAGGTGGTCTTCTTGCCCATGAACTCATAGGCGGGGAGCCTGGCGTCGCGGATGGCGGCGTCGCGGACCATCTGATAGATGGTCTTCTGCGGGTAAGTCAGGTGATGCGGCACTTCGCCGTAATATTTCAGCCAGGGAGCGGAAGCGGAAAGACTCATTTTTTTCATCCTTTCGAGTTATTGACACACACCTCTGCCGCACAATCCACACACCGATGACGGCAGATATTGAGATTATACTGCTTTTGGCATGAAATAGCAAGGGGGTTGGGATTTTTTCCGCTGCGGCGGGGGTAACCCCTCAGGCGCTGCGCGCCAGCTCCCCTTGACAAGGGGAGCCTTGGGTGCGGGCGAAAAAATGCCTCCCCTTGTCAAGGGGAGGTGCCGAGCAGAGCGAGGCGGAGAGGTTCTGTTTTTCATGCGTGTAAAAACGCAGGGGCAGCTAAGCTGCCCCTGCGTTTATTTTGTTTTTAGAACCAGCTGGGGTCTGCGATGAGTTTGGTCCAGGTCTCGTAGTCGGCGTTGGACTTTCTGGTGTAGGTGTGGCTGTTGGCAGCCTCTTCGACGTCGAGATAGTACCAGGCGGAGGTGGCTACATCGGAGAAGGTGGTGTAGTTCCGGGTGAGATCAGAGGTGTACTGCGGGGCACGGTTCAGCACGCGGTTGAGGACGGCGACAGTCTCCGCACGGGAGATGTAGCGGTCGGGCGCGTAGGTGGTGCCGTAGCCGTTGATCCAGCCGAGCTCATAGGCTCTGTCAATGTAGCCGGCAGCCCAGTGGCCGTAGGTGTCGGAGAAGACGGTGCTCGTGCCGGTGTAGTAGGCGCCGTCGCAGCGGGCGATCATGGCCGCGATCTCCGCACGGGTGATGGGATCGTTCGGGCGGAAGTATCCGTCAGCGCCGCCGTTGACGATGCCGAGCTTCGCCATGGTGGACACAGCGGTGTTGTACCAGGCCGTGGCCGGAACGTCCTTGAAGGAATTATAGGTGGTGGCATACGCCTTGCGGGTGGAATCCGTCAGGAGACGATAGAAGATCGTCGCGGCCTCGGCACGGGTGATGGTGTCGGTGGGCTTGAAGGAGCCGTTGGGATAGCCCTTGATGTAGGCGTAGTGGTCGGTGCCGTTGAGCATGTAGGGCACGTCGCTCTTGTAGCGGGACCACATGGCGGTGAAGTAGTAGGTGCTGCCGGACTTGGTCAGATCCCAGCCGTAGAAGGTGTAGCCGGAACGGGAGGCGTCGGTCAGCGTGTAGTCGCGGTAGATGTTGAAGGACTGCTTGGTGGAGAAGGACGTGCCGCTGAGCTTCGCGGTGCCGCCGTTCGGGTCAATGACCACGGACGTGCCGTACGGGAAGTTCGCGTACTCGCTCTTGCAGTCGTCATAGTCGTAGTAGTAGATGGAGTAGGTGTTATAGTTGGGATAATCCTTCGTCCACTGAGCGGTGAAGGTGACCTCATCGCGGCCGGTCGTGGCGGCTTTCCAGCCGTAGAAGGTGTAGCCTCTGCGCTCGGCGTTGGCGATCTTGTAGTTGCTCGTCAGGTTGAAGCTCTTCGTTTCCGTGGCGTATTTGTCGTCAAACAGGAACTTGCCGCCGTTCGGATCGATGATGATCTTTGTGTTGCGCGCAAGCGGGATATCCTCGCTCTTGTACTGGTGCTTCCAGCAGTAGAACGTGACGGTGTACCCGGTCGCGGTGTCTTCTTTCCACTGCGCAGTCAGCTTGACAAAATCGCCCTCAGTGCTCTTGAGCCAGCCAACAAAAACCTTGCTGTCGCTTGTGGCATCTTCAATGATGGCGTCGCTCGGAATGGCAAGATACGCAGTAGCTGTGCTGTTCCGGAACTTGCCGCCATTCGGGTCAATGATGATATTGGCATCCTTTGCAACCTTAAAGGAAGCAGGGCCTCCAAGCTCGTTTCTATAGTAGACAGTCACTTCTTCGCTGACATCCTTATTCTTAAAGACGGGATATACAACGAGGTTTCCAGCAAGGCCTGTCAGAGGCTCTCTTGCCTGGAAGACCTTTACGCCATCTGTCCAGCCGTCAAATTCCTTGTCTTCCGGAATCGTCCAATCCGTGGGGTACTTTCTGAACTTATATCCAGAAAAATATGCGTCCGTAATTTGACCTTCCGTCAGATCCTTGGCTTTCTGATAGGTGACAGTCAAGCCGGGAGCGGGTGTCGTATCCTTCGACCACACGCCATAGAACGTCATGTCCTCAGTCGTGCCGCCCTTTAGAACAGTGACAGGCCACTCTCTGGCTGTATCCCAGTCGAAATACCAGCCAGCAAAGGAGTAACCGGTCGGCTCTTCGATTGCCGGGAGCGTAATGTCATCCGTTCCCTTCGGTACATTTCTGCTAAAGTTCACAAAGCCTTCAGGAATTTCGCCCTCGTAGACGAAGTTCAGGGAAACCTGATTTTTCCCGTCATCTGCCGCGAATGCGGTCGGGACAAGTCCGATGACCATGACCAGGCACAGAAGCAGGGCCAATAAACGTTTTTTCATAATTCTTCCTCCTTGCATTGTTCCCCGGCTCGCCGCCGGGATCCATCCGGCACGCGCGGAAGGCCGCGCGCACGGGGCGGCGGAAGCCCGCGGGATATCCGCGGTTTCCACCTGTTTTCATATATATCGTAGCACAGTCCTTTGCAGAACGCAATAGGTTGTTGACGGGATTTTCCTGCATTTTTCGGGAAAATCGGCTTTTTTAAGAATTCTTAATTTATTTATGTCAACCATTTTGTCCCACACCCCGGAACTGTTTTCGAATGGGTTTCAAAGGAGTTTCAGAAGGGTTACAAAAAGATAAGCCTTCCCCTATGAGGGGAAGGTGGCACGGCGATAGCCGGGACGGAAAGGTCGTGCCAAATTTGTGACAACCTCTCAGTCACCTTCGGTGACAGCGTCCCTGGGAGGGGAGCCTTTGGCCCGCTGCGGCGGGGTAACCCCTCAGGCGCTCCGCGCCAGCTCCCCTTGACAAGGGGAGCCTTGGGTGCGGGCGTAAAAAAGCCTCCCCTTGTGAAGGGGAGGTGCCGAGCGAAGCGAGGCGGAGAGGTTACTCCGGGTCCGGAAGGTCTACAAGGATGGGGGGATGGTGGACGGCGGGGAGAAATTTTTCGAGGATGTCCGCCGTGGCGATGGCGAGGGTGGAGGAATTGATGCAGGGGTGGCAGCCGATGGAGGCTGACTCGGCGATGGGGCGGTCGATGACGAGCTGGACGGCGTTGTCCGGGTCGTTCATGAGGCCGAGGACGCTGACGGAGCCGGGGGTGATATCGAGATATTTCTCCATATCCGCCGGGTCAGCGAAGGACAGGCGCGCCACGCCGAGCTGCTTCGACAGGTCCCTGGTCTTGAAGACCTTCTCCCCTTCCAGCATGAGCAGGTAGAACTGCGTCTTCTGCCGGTTGCAGAGGAAGAGGTTTTTGCAGATCTTCTCGCCGAGCACCTGCTCGACGGCCTCGCAGGCCTCGATGGTGTCGGCGTGGTCATGATCGACGCGGAAATAGGCGACGCCGAGACGGTCAAGCAGATCGTAGCAGCGCTGCTCCTTCGGCAGGCGGGAAGCGCAGTCGGCCGGGCGGCCGGAATAGCGGGTGGGATCGATGTACATGGGAAAAATCAGCCGTTGCGGATGAACAGATCCGCGGCCTCGACTCCTTTCTCGTAGGGGTTCAGATACTGGTTGACGATATCCGCGACGCCCGCGGCGTCCAGCACGTAATACGAGCCGCTGGAAAAATTCGCGGCGTAGCCGGGGAGCGTGGCGGAGTTGATCTCGCTGCGGCTGCAGAGCAGGAAGCTCTCAGCCAGCCAGAGGAGGTTGCGGGTGGAAAGATCGGTGTTGGTATGGTCGGCAACGAGCTTCACGGCCTGCGGCAGGTGGATGGCGCCCTTCGGCGAGACCCACTGGCGGATGGCGGCGGAGACGAGCGAGCGCTGCACCTCGATGCGGCCGAGGTCGGCCGTGGCGTAGCCGGAGCGGAAGCGCGCGACCTGCATGGCCTGTTCGCCGTTCAGGTGCTGTTTGCCGGCCTGGAGATCGATGCTGAGGTTCTGCGTGGGGTCGGAGTAGTGCATGTCGACCGGGACGTCGAAGGTGACGCCGCCCATGAGGTCGACCAGCTGCCGGAAGATGCTGAGGTCGACGACGATATAGCCGTCCGGCGTGAAGCCGATGATCTCGGACACGCGCAGCAGCAGCTCCTGCATCCCCTGCTCCCCGCCCCCGGCCCAGCCGTAGGCGGAGTTGATCTTCGGGACGGAATATTCGCAGTAGATGAGCGTGTCGCGCGGGATGGAGACGAGGCTGATGGTCTTTTCCGTCCGGTCGACGTTCACGAGCATCATGGAGTCAGTGCGGTAGCCGCCCTCGTCGGTACCGGCGACGAGAATGGTGGAGGTGCCGGGCTTGCGGGCGGACAGGGCGTTCTCCGCCTCCGGCTGGCTGGCGATGAGGAAGTGGAACGCCGCGGTCAGGATCGCCAGCAGAAGCACCAGCACGGCGAGGATGCGCAGGCCGGTATGGCGCTTGGGCTTCTCCTGCTTTTTGCGGCCCCGGCCCGCAGGGGCGGCGAGCGCTTCCTCCTGCTCCTGCCGGGCCTGCTGTTCTTCGGCGCTCAGGCCCTGGGAATAGAGCCATTCGGCGTATTCCGCGGCGTTTTTGCGGGGTTTTTCGTGTTTTTTGCCGGTGCGGGCCTGCCGGACGCGGGAGGTATCGTCGCGGCTGAGCGCCTGCTGGCGCTCGGCGCGGGCGAGGCGTTCCTGCTCGCGGACGCGCTCGTATTCGGCGCGGCGGGCACGCTGGTAGGCGGGCTTGGACTGCTCGTAGTAGGTCAGCGGGGTCTTGGACTGGCCTGGCTCTTCCGGGCCGTAGAATTTGCCGTAGTCGATCTGCACGTCGTCGGCCGTGATGGGCTCGGAGTCTTCCGCGTCCGGCTCCGCCGGGGCTTCCGCTGCGATGTCGGCGTCGGTCTCGCCGAGAAGGCTTTTGACGTCCTGCAGCAGTGCGTCGACGTCGTCGGGGGCCGGTTTTTTCGCTCCGCTCTCCTGCTCCGGACGCAGCTGATTGAGGTCTTCCATAAGCTGTCCCCTTCCATTTTCCGCCCGGTTTGAGCCCCGGGTGGAAAGAAAGTTTCCAAAATGATAAGATATTGTAACATATATTGCATCAAAAGTAAATACTGCGCGATTTTCGCGCGTTGCAATTCCGGCGGTTCCATGATAGAGTAGACGTATTCTGAACATCGGGAGGGGCCGGAATGCGGTATGATGTGGCGCTCGCCGCCTGTAAGAGCTATGAGGATGCGGAGGTCTCGGCCGCGCTGGAGACGGCTGTCACGGCCGCGGGCGGGCTGGACTGGGTCACGCCCGGGATGCGCGTGGCGCTGAAGCTGAATCTGGTCTCCGCGATGAAGCCGGAGGAGGCCGCGACGGTCCATCCGGCGGTGGTCTGCGCGCTTGTGCGGATGCTGCAGGCGCGCGGGGCGCACGTCGTCCTCGGCGACAGCCCCGGCGGGCTGTACAACGCCGCGCATCTGCAGCGCGTCTACGACGTGACGGGTCTGCGCGCGGCCGAGGCGCTGGGTGCGGAGCTGAATGGGGATTTTTCCGTCTGCTCGGTCTCGTATCCGGAGGCCGTGCAGGCAAGGAGCTTCACCGAGACGGCGTATCTGAGAAACGCGGACGCGATCATCGACGTGTGCAAGCTCAAGACGCACGGGATGATGGGCATGACGAACGCAGTCAAGAACTTTTTCGGCATCATTCCCGGCACGATGAAGCCGGAATACCACTACAAATACCCGAAAATCGAGGATTTTGCGAACATGATCGTCGATCTGTGCGAATACTGTAAGCCGCGGCTGTGCATCTGCGACGCCGTGGTCGGCATGGAGGGCAACGGGCCGACGCAGGGCTCCGCGCGGCCGATCGGGTGTCTGCTGGCGGCGGAAAGTCCGCACGCGCTCGATCTTGTGGCGTGCGGGCTGATCGGGCTGCGGCCGGACGAGGTGCCGACGCTCACGGCGGCGATCCGCCGCGGGCTGTGCCCGGAAAGCCGGGAGGCGCTGCGGGTCTATGGCGACGCGGACGCGCTGGCCGTGGCGGATTTCCAAACGGTTCCCTCGCAGGCGAGCGTCTTTTTCCGCCGCGGCGGGAAGGGACCGTTCTCGAAGCTGGTGGACAGCTTCCTGTTCCACTTGCTGACGCCCTATCCGAAGCTGCACGCGAAGGCGTGCGTCGGCTGCCGGAAGTGCGCGAACATCTGCCCCGCGAAGGCCATCACGATGCAGCGCGGCAAGCCGCGCATCGACCGCAAGGCCTGCATCCACTGCTTCTGCTGCCAGGAGTTCTGCCCGAAGGGCGCGATGCAGGTCGGCCGGAACGCACTGATGCGGATTTTGGAGAAGTAAAAAGAGAAAGCCGGCGCACCGCCATAGACAGGTGTTCGTAAAACAGTTAATCCTCCGTATGGCTTAGACCATGCGGAGGATTTGTTTATGTCTAATCTTCAAACTTGTTGGCGGCAAACGGTTTGTCAAAACCGTTTGCGGACGGCAAGTCCACAGGGGATAGCCGCATAAGCGGCGCAAGGGAGTGTAGCTCCCTTGACGGAACGAAGTGACGAAACATTCACGGTCGGGCAGTTTTCTTCTGCCGACCGGGAGTGAAGCTCCGCAGGACGCACATACTCCCGATAGGAGAGTATAGAAGTGCGCCCTTTAGTTCCTAAAGGGATTTTATCAGTTCGCCAAACTGAAAGTTTCCGTTGCTTGTCTATTTATATAAAGCCTCTTTTTTTTGCTTCTTCAATCAATATAGGTTGAATTAAAGGATATGTCCAATTTTCAACTAACTTATCTGAAATCAATATCTTCTCAATCTCACTATGTAATTCCTCAAATGAGTTAATGTCTGCAATAAATAACATTCCGAAAGTTTCATCATCAATATTTTCATTTACTCGTGTCTTTCCTTTAACAGAATACACACATATTGGTTCAATTCTAAAATCAACTGCTCCTGTTTCTTCTTGTAATTCTCTTTTAGCTGTTTCTAAAATACTTTCTCCAGGTTCTCTGTGACCTCCTGGTATTTCATAAGTCTCTCTTTCTTTGTGTTTACAGAATACCCACTTGTTATCTGTTTTGGATATTATCACTGCAAACTTCAAAAATTCATCTGCGACATTGTCATAAAATTTTACTTCTACCATTCTATCAATACCTCGTCAAATTCCAGTTTGTTGCTCACTTTTCGTATTCAAATTATACCATAAAACTTGTGAACAGTTCTACCGCAACTTTGGACTATATGAGAAAAGTCCGAACAGTTTTCTGCCCGGACTTCCTCGCTCAATCATAAATCAATTCCGCTTTCACAATCTCCTCTGCCTGTGCCTTGCAAGCGTTCATCTGCCGCACCCA
>ENA-ORLY01000295-ORLY01000295.1-human-gut-metagenome-genome-assembly--contig:-NODE-295-length-74014-cov-12.222284_pt1 | contig 74014 bp, 70 predicted proteins | sample MGYA00243071_ERZ508832 | MGnify/ENA primary metagenome ERZ508832 (study PRJEB26277, sample SAMN04329777) | human gut metagenome | biome: human-associated habitat | host: Homo sapiens | place: USA... | reverse complement strand
TCCCCCTATAAGGGGTTCAATAGAACAAGATAATGCTCTTTTCAAAGATTATAACCACAAGCGGTAGATATGTCAAGGGCGATCATCCCCATTTTATTGAAAAAATCGCGATATATTTGTTTGCGTTAAGAACGTTTTTAACTCAACTCTTCACTCTCCACACTCCACACCCGTAAACAACTCCTCCACCGCTCCCCTTTCAAGGAAGGCAAATGAGCATTTCAATCCCCCAATAAGGGGTTCAATAGGAAACATTAAGACATGTATCAGCAACAGATTTTACGTCTCAATCCCCCTATAAGGGGTTCAATAGTGAGTTCGGAAGAACTTATCTTCTAAAGACCATGTATCAATCCCCCTATAAGGGGTTCAATAGCAGATAATGTCTCTGCAAAGTAGCCACTACGGAGAAGAGATCGAATTCGAACGTATCAATCCCCCTATAAGGGGTTCAATAGTATCGGCAACCACAGTTATAGTATGTGGACCGATGGAGACGACTACGAAATGTATCAATCCCCCTATAAGGGGTTCAATAGAAACTGGTTGGAAAACCAGGGGCTACGAGTATCGTATCAATCCCCCTATAAGGGGTTCAATAGGGTGGAAAGAAGCAAGTGTGACTCTTTATGAGAGTATCAATCCCCCTATAAGGGGTTCAATAGTATGAGATGGTCAAGTCTTACGGCTACCGCTATTGGTATCAATCCCCCTATAAGGGGTTCAATAGGAGGTATAAACTCTACCAGAGCCTCTTTTATCAAAAGTTAAAGTATCAATCCCCCTATAAGGGGTTCAATAGCCCATTTGATTCTCCATATTGCCAAGCGTTGGTATAAGTCTCAATCTCAATCCCCCTATAAGGGGTTCAATAGAACAAGATAATGCTCTTTTCAAAGATTATAACCACAAGCGGTAGATATGTCAAGTGCGATCATCCCCATTTTATTGAAAAAACGGCGATATATTTTCTGCAATCAAAATGACTACCGCCAATTATTACGGAAATCGGCGTAATAGTTAAGCGTTTTTTAGGGGTTGCCGAATATATAACTTGCATAACGGCTTGCGGCCGTGTATAATAATATCAACAATTCTTCAATTAAAGAGGCAACGATATGCTTTCAAACATTATTACCGTGCTCAACCTTCTTTTTCAGGCTGATAAGCTGAAGAAAAAAATTTTAACCCGGTTTCGATAAAATGGATGCAAAGGCAGCAGTTCTCCGGCTCGAAATCAATGGGAAACGATTTTGCAAGGATATTCTTACAATGAACTATGAGCCGATGCCCGCCGTTGCGTTCGCTTCCGCAAAACGCGGCGGAGGGTTTATCTCCAAAGCATAACGAACGAAAGGGACACCGATGTTTTCCAAAAACTTATCCATGCTGTCAAGATAGATGTTGCACAAAAGCGGACTCAGCGGCGCACCTTGAACAAGTCCCTTGAGCGGGCGTTCGGATTCGCCGTCAAAAAGAACGGGAGCTTTTACAAGGCACAGAATAAAGCTGCACAGCGCGGCATCATTTGTAATTGTCAAAAGTTTTGCTTTCAATCTATCGTGGCTGATATTATCGAAGCAGCCTTTCGGATCAAGCTTTGCGGCATAGCGATACTTGCTGCCGAGTTCACAATATCGCGAAACTGCTTGGGAAAGCCCGCGCCCGGGGCGGTAGGCATAACTGAATTCGGAAAAAAGATCTTCGCACAAAGGTGTAAGTGCGTCAAGAACTGCATAGTGCAGCACAGCGTCCAATGCAGTAAGTTTTGCCAGTTTTCTGTATCCTCCGCCGCGCTTTGCGGAAGCGAACGCAACGGCGGGCATCGGCTCATAGTTCATTGTAAGAATATCCTTACAAAATCGTTTCCCGTTGATTTCGAGCCAGAGAACTGCTGCCTTTGCATCCATTTTATCGAAACCGGGTTTAAAATTCTTTTTCTTCAGCTTATCAGCCTGAAAAAGCAGATTTTCAACAGTAATAATATTTGAAAGCATATCGTTGCCTCTTTAATTGAAGAATTGTTGATATTATTATACACGGCCGCAAGCCGTTATGCAAGGTATATATTCGGCAACCCCTAAAAAAACGTTTAACTATTACGCCGATTTCCGTAATATTTGGCGGTAGTCATTTTGATTGCCGAAAATATATCGCGATTTTTTCAATAAAATGGGGATGATCGCCCTTGACATATCTATTGCTTGTGGTTATAATTTTCGAAAAGAGCATTATCTTGTTCTATTGAACCCCTTATAGGGGGATTGATACGTGCTAATTAGTACCGCAATTATTAGGCATATTACTATTGAACCCCTTATAGGGGGATTGATACAATGCTTCCGCTTCGTCTTTCTCTTTCTTATACTTCTATTGAACCCCTTATAGGGGGATTGATACGAACCAACTTTTTTCGGGATGTTGCTCTATTGTATCTATTGAACCCCTTATAGGGGGATTGATACTAAGGTTAAGATTTCCTTAACTCTTTCAGGGTTATTCTATTGAACCCCTTATAGGGGGATTGATACGGATGCTTGTGTTCCGCTATTCCAAGTTTATACTTCTATTGAACCCCTTATAGGGGGATTGATACTTAATTATCATGGTGCACCTCCTGCCTTCATTATCTATTGAACCCCTTATAGGGGGATTGATACAATCGCTCCGCCTATGAAGTGGAATGTAATTACCCCTATGAGGGGGGGTAACTATTGAACCCCTTATAGGGGGATTGAAATGCTCATTTGCCTTCCTTGAAAGGGGAGCGGTGGAGGAGTTGTTTACGGGTTTGGAGTGTGGAGAGTGAAGAGTTGAGTTAAAAACGTTCTTAACACAAACAAATATATCGCAATTTTTTCAATAAAATGGGGATGATCGTCCTTTACATATCTACCGCTTGTGGTTATAATTTTCGAAAAGAGCATTATCTTGTTCTATTGAACCCCTTATAGGGGGATTGATACAGTATGCCTGGTTTACGATTTCAGCGATTTCATCGAGAGTCTATTGAACCCCTTATAGGGGGATTGATACGCGGCGATACCGCTTCATTTGCTCTGCTATATTCTATTGAACCCCTTATAGGGGGATTGATACACATTTGCCAGGGGTTTATGCCCACCTTCTGAGCTTCTATTGAACCCCTTATAGGGGGATTGATACATTATAGAGCTATACGCTATACGGAGGTAGGTTCGTGTTAAACTATTGAACCCCTTATAGGGGGATTGATACTGTATCGTGCTGAAAACCCGTTCCCGGTTCATTCGTTTTGACTATTGAACCCCTTATAGGGGGATTGATACATTGAATGTTGTATTGTTATGTATACAACTTAACACACTATTGAACCCCTTATGGGGGGATTGATACAACTTTGGGCTTATGGTTGCTGCTCGGGTTTCAAACCCTATTGAACCCCTTATAGGGGGATTGATACTAGTAATGATTGCGATTTGGGTTCTCTTTGATTGTTTCTACCTATTGAACCCCTTATAGGGGGATTGATACTATTCGCAAGATTTTTTGAACCTTCTTGTCCAACTATTGAACCCCTTATAGGGGGATTGATACACCTTGGCTTGCTGCCGCTCAATCAACAATTCTCGATCTATTGAACCCCTTATAGGGGGATTGATACACTATCGTACAGCGGGTTATGCGTCCCTCCATTCTATTGAACCCCTTATAGGGGGATTGATACGAACTCCTTTGCATATGAGTCATGGCTCATTTCACTATTGAACCCCTTATAGGGGGATTGATATATCCCTGCGGGAATGAGCAATTAGCAATGAGTAATTAAATGCAGACCTGCTTCCCCTGTTCGGCTGGGAAAGATAATTGCTAATTTCTCATTGCTGATTGCTCATTGTTTAAACGCTCTTGCTGCACACAAAAACCTCTGGTATAATACGCTTACCCGGTTATCCGGTTGAACCGGGCAAACCGACATCGGACATTGGAGGAAAAAACCGCAATGGAACACAAAAAAATTAAGATTTACCGTACTCGCGGCACTGCGCTGCTTTCGGCTGTTTTGGCGGTGCTTTTCATAATCACGGGCTGCACGGGCGGCAAGCCCGGGACGGTGACGACTGCGCCGACCGGCACGCCGAATTCCGCCGAAATGCCGACGGCAACCCCGGATCCGCGTCCGCATTTTGCGGAAGTCAAGCTGCCGTTTGAACCGACACTGAATTATTTTGCCGCGCCCGAAGCTGTGCTTGAGGTTTTGACGGAGAATGAACTTCAGGGTTATCCTGCGGTCGTTGCGGCATGCATGAACTATGAAACGGGCGTCGATCTGCCCGGGTCAAAAGACGATTATCCCAATCTGCTCCGCCTTATCGACATGTATTTTCCTGTTTTCTTTGCCGATATTTATGATACAACGGTCCGATTTTCCGAAGGTGAAAACGGGGGCAGGCTTGAATGGAGTTACTTTTCCTCCTCCCGCGAGGAACACAACACTCTGTTTCATCGGTTTGAAAACAGGGTTGCCGAATTGCTGAAACCTTCCGAAGGCGCAAAAAGCCGAATCATGCAGGCCGTTGCGGTGTATCAAAAGCTGACCACCGAAACGGAATATGATTTCAACGAAGAAACCGTCGGCGGCGAATCGGTGCCCGTCATGCGGCATTGCTACGATGCCGTCACGGAAGGCCTCGGCGTTTGCTGGTGTTTCGGACGCTCATACTGTTTCCTGCTTTGTCAGCTTGGGTTTGAGGCATTGACTGTGCACGGCATTGCGAAGGATCTCGGGCTGCACGAATGGACTTTGTTCAAATATAATGATGAATGGTATTATGCCGACCCGACATGGGACATAGGCGGCTCATCCCTGCTGTATTACGGTTTTACCGCCGACAGACGCGAACTGAACGGTTATATGAAAAATGCGGTTTACTATATGGAGGGCGAAAATCACCTTGCGGCGGATAAATTCGATGTTTCCGCGCTTACCTTCTCCGCTCTTTTCACGGGCGTTTGCTACGGAGATTCCTATGAACTCGATTACGAGGGCAACGCTGTTGTTTTCCACGTTGATAACGGCACCGAGGGTGAGGAACTCATCCGCTTCGAGCTGCCTGCGGACAAGGATTAAAAAGCATGAAGCAGACGGACGAAGCTGTTTTTAAGAAAAAGCTGCTCGAACTTGCTTCCCGCGCAAACGGCAGCGGACGCTGTACGTTCACGCCCTTTTTGGGGCTTGCGGAACAGAACATTCTGCGTTGCGCCGAAAAAGAGCTTTCAGGCGTTATTCGTACCGAATTCGGCGGCGCGGACGGCTGCGAACGCATAATGGTTCGTTTCGGCGACCCGGAGGACTGCGGCTGCGCGTGTCCGTTTCCGATTCGCTGCATACGCGCCATACCTCGTTCAAAAAAATTTGCCGAGCAGCTCACGCACCGCGATATTCTCGGTTCGCTTATGGCTTTGGGAATCGACAGGAACCGAACGGGCGACATTGCCGTTCGCGAAAACGAGATTTATATTTTTTGCACGGAGCAAATCGCGCCCTATATTGCCGAAAATTTCGTTTCCGCACGGCGAACGGATCTCAGCTGCGATATTCTGCCCCTGCCGGACACTATGGAAGAGAACGGTTCGCCCGTGCCGCTGCTGCCGCCGGGATTGCTTTTCACCCTTCGCACCGTGCAATGCAATGTTGCAAGCGAAAGGCTTGATGCCGTTGCAGCGCAGGTTTTCCGCCTGTCGCGCGGGGGTGAGCTTCCGGAGCTGCTGCGAAGCGGGAAAGTGTTTATAAACGGAAGAACGGTTTTCGATGCAGGCCATGTGCTGAAATCCGGAGACATTGTTTCCGTCAGAGGGTGCGGAAGGTTCGTTTACCGTGGCATTGAACGCGAAACAAAAAAATCCCGTTTTTTTGTTAAAACGGAGATTTACAGCTGACAGCGCCGTGCTGCGGTTGTGTATATCCATGCCGAAAATTTGTATAATCCCTGCCGGATGTGCCGAATGCTTGCATAGCGGCGGGGTTTATGTTATAATTCCGCTATAATTCGGGAAATGTGTCCGAAATGCGGGCATGTTTGTCAAAAAAAGCGAACGTGTCAACGGAGCCTGCCCGCTGCGGGAAAATCGCTGCACTCAGTTTGTGGGCTGTAAAACGATATTTCTGCCTTTGGAACAGGCCGCCGTTTGATTTCGCAGGAGGGTGTTTTGCGCACGGGCTGCGTTTGAAATTCTGTTTTCCGACGGAAGCTTTCCGAACAGTTCGTGTGCAGGAATGTCCGCCGATGCATAATTCGGCGGAAGTTTTAGTTAAAATGGAAAATTTATTACCTTTATGTGTTTGTGCGCTGAGCCTCGCATTGCTCGCTGTTTTGGGCTGTGCCGAAAAGCGCAGAAACGAAGCAAACCGAAAGAAGCTCCGTGTTGCCGTAAACGTTAACGGCATTCGCGGCAAATCAACAGCAACAAGGCTTATCACCGCGATCCTTGCCGAAGCGGGTTATCGCGTTGTCGGCAAAACCACCGGCACCGCCGCAAGAATGATATTCTGGGATGCGGAAGATGAGCAGGAGGTTGTTCGTCGTCCCCACGGAATATCCATTTCAGAACAAATACAGGTCATCAACAGTGCTGTCAAACGCGGTGCCGATGCCCTTGTTTGCGAATGCATGGCTGTTCGCCCCGATTATCAGCGCGTATATCAGCATCAGATAATCAACGCCGGGCTGACGGTCATCACGAACGTGCTTGAGGATCACCTGGATGAAATGGGCCCCACAACCGACCAGATCGCGTGGGCGTTTGCAGATACTATTCCTTACAACGGCGCAGTCGTAATTCCCGACTGCGAGTATACCGAATATTTCAAGAGCGTTGCCGAAGAACGCGGCACACGCGTTTTTGTTGCAGACGATTCACTTATTTCAGAAGAGTATCTTAAACAGTTTGATTACAGGTTGTTTCCGCACAACTGCTCGGTTGCGCTTGCCGCCGCCGATGCTCTCGGCATTGATCGCGAAACTGCTCTTTCCGCAATGCTGAAAGCCCATGCGGATCCCGGTGCGCTGCGGTTCTACGATATCAGCCTGCCGAAAGGTGATTGCTGCATTGTGAACGCTTTTGCGGCAAACGAACCTTCCTCCTCGCTGGACATCTGGAACATCATTTGCAGCGAACGTCCGGAACAATCCGCAAATCCCATCATACTTATGAACTGCCGACCGGACAGAGTTGACAGAACAAAGCAGTTTGTTCGCGATTTTTTCCCGAAGATTCCGAATGCTGTCATCATTGCCGCCGGCGAAAGCACGGGCAATATCACAAAGGCCGAGGCTCACGGACGCTTTCCGAATGCCGACAGGTACATCAATCTCGAAAAGCAATCCCCTGAAAAGGTGCTTGAAACGCTCAAGCCCCTGCTCCCGGGAAGAATTGTGATGTGTGTCGGAAATATCCACGGCTCCGGTGAACCGATTCTGCATGCTTTGCTCGAATACGGAAAACTTCCGCTTCCCGAGCCGATTTTCCACGATCGCAGAAAGAGCCGGCATTGATTCCGCTTTTGGGCATTTCCCCGAAAAGCAGAGAAAAAAAGTATAGCCCGAATGCGGCAAAAAACTTAAGAGGTTAAAATGACTGTAACAAATTTCTATCTGGCAATAATCATCGGAACCCTTATCAGCCTTTTGGTTGACGAACTGTTCGGAATTCAGTGCGGCGGACTTATCGTGCCCGGCTATCTTGCAATGGTAATCGACGATATTCCCTGCATCCTGCTCGTTTTTGCAATCAGCTTCATAGTTTACGTCATCGTGAACTATGTTCTTCCGAAATTCATGATTCTGTTCGGCAAGCGCAAATTTGCAGTGACGCTGCTGCTCGGAATTTTTCTGAAGCTTGTTGTTGAGCTGCTCTTCCCCGTTTTCCCGTTTGCAACGGTTGCATTCCGCGGCGTCGGCGCAATCACCCCAAGCCTGCTTGCAAACACATATTCAAGGCAGAGCATTCTTTACACGATCCCCGCAACGCTTGCAGCAACACTCGTAACTTACGGACTTGTGACGCTGCTCAGCACCGTTCTTGCCGGCTGATTTCGGCACGGCATTGAAATCGCAGAAATATTTCAAGGTTTTAACGGCAATGACTGAAAAAAACAAAACTCAGGAAATCATTACGGAAGCCTCCTTGCAGGGGCTTACGGTTAAACAGCGGGTGCAGATCGGCAACCGCCGCAGTGTCAAACGGCGCGGCAACTTTGTTCTGCCGCTGGTCTGTTTCGCGGTGCTTTTCGCGCTGATGTTCTGCATCGGCAGCATCGAATCAAACTCCGCCGCTTCGGCAAAATCCCCCGAAGGCACGCCGAACAGCGGACTTCAGCTCACCTTCCTCGGAGATATCATGATGGGAAGGTACATCGGGCAAATGTGCGATGACAAGGGCTACGACAGGCTCTTCAGCGGCATTTCCGGCATTTGGAGCAACTCCGACCATGTTTTTGCAAACTTTGGAAGCCCTGTCCGCACGGGCGACACAAGCGGCTATCAAAAACGGCTTGACGGTATTCCGCTTATCGCAAGCGAGACCGCCGTGCTCAGTATGCAGGCGGCGGGCATCGATGTTGTCGGATTTTCAAACAACCACTGTTTCGACTACGGCAAGGCAGGGTACGACAATTCCCGTGCGTTTTTCGACAGCATCGGTCTGACCCATGCAGGTGCAATTCCGGATGACACGCAGCCCGATGTTCCTCCGTACACAGTCATAACGGCCGAAAACGGCAAAAAGATCGGTTTCATCGCCATCACCTCGGTTTACAGCCCCGAAACCGCGCACGGCGGAGTGCTGACAACAAGCCATTTCATGTTCTATCGCTATATCACCGCTTCCGCACAGGCAAACGACCTTACGGTTGTTTATCTGCACAGCGGCAATGAATACACCGCCATACTGGATGACAAGCAGCAGGATGTTGCGCACAGCATCATTGACGCGGGTGCCGACATGGTCATTGGCTCTCATCCGCATAATGTTCAGCCTGTCGAACTGTACGGCAACGGCATTATCTTTTACAGCCTCGGCAACTTTATCATGGATCAGGGCAACACATTCACCCGCGACGGCATCATTGTTCAATACAACGAATCCGAAGACGGGCGCAGGTATTTTGAAACCATACCCATCCGCATCGATGACGGCTGCCCGCGTGTAACGACAAAAGGCTTCTATACGCGCCGCATCAACCGTATACTTACCAAGCTGCTCGAATCCGAAAGCTTTACGGAAACCGCTGACGGGCATATTATTATTGAACTTCCGCCGAAAGTAAACTTCTGAACGGATACTTCCGGCACCGATACAAACTGTTAAGGAGAAATTATGAAAGGTAAAAGCTATAAAAGTAACAGAACACGCGGAAGCAGACCTGCTGCAAGGATGCTTGCTGCCGCATTGGCATTAATCTTTATCGTTCAGTTCGTCGGCTGCAATTCCTGCAGCAAACCGGGCAGCGATGATATCGACCTGCCCAACGTTTCCCTTGAACCTGTTCCTGCAACGAAGGGGCCGGGCACATCCTCTTCACCCTCTGTTGTCAACCGAAACGGTTATTCCGTCAGCACCTCAAACATCTATGCAACCATGGTCGCGGCTCAGGTGCTTGATGCGGGCGGAAACGCTGTTGACGCTGCTGTTGCGGCTGCATACACGCTCGCCGTTGTTGAGTCCTACGCCTCGGGCATCGGCGGAGGCGGCGGAATGCTCATTTACGACCCCAAAACCGATAAATATCAGTTTTTGAATTATCTTCCCGAAGCTGCCCAATCCGGTGCAAATTACCGTGATATTGCTGTTCCGGGTTTTGTTTCCGGCATGGAAACGGCAAACGAGCTTTACGGTTCGTTCAGCATGGCGTCGCTTATGAACTACGCAATTTACTATGCGGAGAACGGATTCACCGTTGACGATGCGCTCATGTTCCGAATTAAAAACGCAAGAGCGACTTTTTCCGATCCCAACACGCCTTTTGCGGCGGTGCAAAACGCAGGCGACACCGTCGCCCTTCCCGAGCTTGCGCAGGTTCTTCGCCGCATATCCACCGAGGGCAGCTCCGCATTCTACACCGGCAGCGTTGCCCAAAGTATTGCGAATGCAGCCGGAATGACGCTTGAGGACCTTTCGGCATATGAAACCCTGCTCACCGATCCGCTCATCGGCGAATTCAACGGATATGACGTCATCTCCGCTCCTGCTCCCTTCGGCGGCATGACGCTAATTCAAATGCTTAAAATGGGTGAGATTCTTGAAATTCCCGACCCCGACACCGATCCTTCCGGCTACCTCAAAAAGCTTACCCAGCTTACGCTCATCTGCGACAAAGAAAGGATCTCAAAAGTTACCGACACGCGCTTCAAGCGCAAAACTTTTGATTACCAAAAGGCAATCTCGGACGAATACATCTATAACATGCTTAACATGGATTATACCGATCACGAACGCGATACGAACGGGCAGGACACAACGCATATCTCCGTTATCGACAAAAACGGCATGACCGTTGCCTGCACGAACACGCTGACCCAGTTTTTCGGCTCAAGGCTTTATGTGAACGGATTTTTCCTCAACAATGCAAACCGCAATTTCAGCGGCGGCGTAAATAAATACGCACCCGGAAAGCGCACGCGCACATACATGTCTCCGACCATTCTCCGCAAGGGAAGTGTTGCCGAGAATAATGAGGAAATCATTGCTATCGGCAGTCCCGGCGGCAGCATGATTCCTGCCGTTCTTGTCCCTGTGCTTTTTGATATGACGATGTTCGGCGAATCCATGCAGGCGGCTGTAGATAAGCTCCGTGTTGTTGTTAAAAGCGCGAACTCCCTGCTTGTTGAAGTCGGTGAGGCCGAAGCTCCGCCCATGGTCGATCCGACGGGACAGGGTTACTACATCACCCGAATGGATCTCAATGCCTATTTCGGCAGTGTCAATGTTGCCTGCTACAGCTCCGCGAACGGCGGGTTCAGTGCAGGGGCTGATTCAAGACGAAACGGCAAAGGGTCGGCTCGCAATGATCTAAACTGACGAACCCTTTCAATTTCTCTGCCCTTTCGTCTTCGCGAAACGGCAAAGGGTCGGCTCGCAACGATCTTAATTAATTAGGAATTAGTAGTTAGAAATTAGAAATTATGGAAATTTAACACCGACTCGCAAAAAAATTGCGAGTCGGTGTTTTTTAATCAAATCAGCTGCATTCATTTAATTAACCGCATTCATTTAATTAACTGCATTCATTTAATTAACTGCATTCATTTAATTAACTGCATTCACTTAAACTTTCATTCGAACCGTGCTCGGTCCTGTGCGTATTCAATTCAGGTTCCCGCGCAGGAAAGCAGCAATTCCGCGCAAAACCTCATCACGTTCGGTCTCGTTATGCATTTCATGCCTGCCTCCGTGGTAAATCTGAAGGAAAACTTTAGTCTTTCCGCTTTTTATAAGGTCATTGCATACCCGGCGCGGCCCTCTGCCGAAATTCCCGACAGGATCGGCGTCACCGGCAAGAACGTAAATCGGAACATCCGGAACGGCATCGCTCCATGTTTTTCGACTGACCTCGCCCAAACCTTCAAACAAATCGCGATATGCTGCGCAGCGGAAACTGAACCCGCAGAGCGGATCGGCAATATAAGCATCCACAACCGCTTCATCCTTTGAAAGCCAGTCAAAAGCCGTGCGCCTGTTTTTCACGCTCATGACATACGGACCGAAAACAAGCCTGTTCAGGCGCGGGCTGAGCTGCTGCGCGCCCCGTCGGCGAATCTCCGCCCGTGCGGCAAGTTTTGCAAACGGCAAAAGCGGATTTTTCCCCGCTGTTGCGGAAAAGATAAAGGCATCAAACTCAGTTCCGTACCTTGACGCGCAGGCACGCGCAATGAAACTGCCCATGGAGTGCCCGTACAGTATCTGCTTTGCCTCCGGATATTCAGCCTTAAGGCGTCTGTGAACCGTCATAACATCATCAACAAGCGCATTCCATCCGTTTTCGGCTGCAAAAAAGCCCTTTTTATCCGCCTGTTGAATTGAATCGCCGTGCCCTGCATGATCATTCCCGCAAAAAACATAGCCAAGCGAAACGAAATACTCCGCAATCGGCTGAAAACGGCGAACATACTCGCTCATTCCGTGAACAAGCTGAATCACACCGCGCACACTCTGCCCCGCAGCAGGCCGCCAGGTGTGAACCGCAATATTGCATTCACCCGTTGCAGACGGAAAAAATTCAGTCGAAAACCCGATTTCTTGTTCCTTTGAATTCACATTCCCCATTCTTATTTGCCTTTCAGCCGAAAACATACATCAGCGGAACGATTATCAGCGAAAGCAAAAAAAGCGCCGCCAGAATTATGCATATTATCCTTACCATTCGTTTTGATTTATTTGCGTTATTTCTCATAGTTATCCTCTTAGTACATATTGTTAAAAATTATAAACGACACGGCAGCAAGGCCGATCGCCGCCGCCGCAAGCAAAATCCGCAAAACTTTTTGAATGCGGCTCCCGTTTGAAAATGCCGCAAGAAAGCTTTCCGCCGCAAGCAAAGCCCATGCGGCATAAAGCAGTATCTCGTGCACCGAAAAACAGTCTTTTCGGACAGCCTTGATAATGACGCATGCGATGCAGCTCACCGCCATAATCACGGCCGTAACAAGGCTCAGCGTTTTCCGCCGTTCATCGGAGCGTGTATTTGCGGAAGACCGGGTATCTCCGCATGTTTGGTTTCTTTTTTTCATAAATTCAAATCTTTTAAGCTTAAAACCCTACAGCGCAATTTTACCGTTAAAATAGGACAGAATCAAAAAAACTGCGCTCCCTGCAAGCAGCAGAATGAGCAGAACGAGCAGCAGTGCGGCAATATCAATGCTTTTTTTGCGGACAAACTTTTCCCCGCGGTATACGCTGCGCTTTTTGTTATGCGCACGTTTCATCGGCTTAACATGCTTAATATACATCGCGTCGTTCCCTCCTTTTCGCCGTTTCATCTTTTTCAACAATTATTTTAACACATGCCGCACCGCTTTTCAATGCCTCGGCGGAAACATAACCTGCACTATGGGATCATTTTGACGGCTTGACGAATGCGCCGAAATGCATTATAGTATAGCTGTGGCAATGTACCTGCCCTTTCTTTGCGCCGGCATCGGTGCATTGCTTCAATTTCAAAGAAGGAATTAGTTGTTTTGGATAAATCAAACTCAAACATTTTCAGAAAGATGCTGCTTGCGCTTGCAGCGGGCGTACTCTCGGTTCTCGGCGGAGCATTCATGCCGCCTCTGCTGATACCCGCCGCAGCCGCGATCGGCTTTATCGGCAATGCATACGGCACACTGTATTGCGGGATCGCCCTTGCTGTCTCCCTGGGCGGAATTACGGCGCTTTTGTCATCCAATGTGTTGACAATGCTTTGCATTGCGGGCTTTGTGCTGCTGAGCTCCGTGACTCTCGGCATCGGGCTGCGCAAACGCCTCCCCTATCGCCTGCTTGCGGTTCTTGTCGCGTTTTTTGCGCTTGCCGCGCTCTATCTCGACACCGCTCTGCCTTCACTGCTTGCAGGCAAGGAACCCTTTGCCGGCATTGTCGAGCTTTTTTATCAGCTTGAAGACGCATACAAACAAGCCGGTCTCGATATTTCATCGCTTCAGCTTTCAACAGAAGTTCTGCCGGAAGTTTTCTACGGTGTCCTCATTGCTCTTGCCGAAGGTGTAGGATTCCTTACCGTTGTTCTTGCAAAATGGTTCAGCACGAAAGCAAAAGCCGATGTTCGTCCGATGGCTCCCTTTGTCCGCTGGCAGCTGCCTTCAAGCCTGCGCATCGGAATGCCGATGGTCGCTGCTGCGATTATTCTGATGTTCATTCTGAATTACGGCGGTGCTGAAACCGTCATGAACACTGCTTTCGGCCTGTTTATGCCGCTCTTTGCGGCAACGGGCATTGCATCCTTCATCTATATCTTTTCGCGGAACCGCCCAAATCAGTCCGTCAGTCCGTTTGCTGTCGTGCTGATGATTTTTGTCATCTGCTTTTCGCCGTTTCTGCTTGCCGGTTTCGGACTTGTTGAGCTTTACACCGGGTTCAGGCTCAAGATGATGCGGGTGGATGATAAAATTCGCGCGGCGTTCGAAAAAGCGGAGCGGGAGGGCAGCAGTGTCGTTTCCGTTGATCTTGACGACGGCCAGGGGCCGCGAATCATTGCAGTGCGAAAAAAACGTGAAGATGACCCGGCAAATGACGATTTCGCATTCGGTGAGCCCAATCCGCCCAAAGATTCCGGAAGCTCCGATAAGTCCGATAATGATGATATGTCGAAACACGGCAATTCCGATTCCGACAAGAATGCTTCGAGCGATTCGGATTCGAACGAAACAAAGCAATAAAGCATTCCCATGACTTTTATTGCATACATAAGTTTATTGTTGTAAACCGTCGTTGTTTTTAAAAGAACAACATAAATATATTATTAGGAGAAAAACTATGAAAATTATGCTCAAACAGGATGTTCACGGCACAGGCAAAGCCGGAGACATTGTTACCGTCAGCGATGGCTACGCAAGCAATTTCCTGATTCCGCGAGGTTTGGCCGTTCCCGCCGATGCAGGCACAATCAACGCCGCAAACATCCGCAAACAGGCCGCCAAGCATCGCGTTGAAGTTCAGCGCAAAAACGCACAGGCTCTTGCAGCGGACATGAGCAAGCTTTCTGTAAAAGTTTACTGCAAGGCAGGCGAAAACGGAAGGCTTTTCGGTGCGGTCACGGGCAAAGAAATTGCCGCCGCATTGAAAGAGCAGTTTGACATCACCGTTGACAAGAAAAAAATCCGCATTGACGAGCCTATTAAGGCCGTCGGCATTTACACCGTTTCTGCACACATGTTCGAGCAGACCGATGCAAACTTCAAGGTTGAGGTTCTCGGCATTGCCGAATAAAACGTCATAACCTTCGTATAAGCGGAATCCGTATTCCGCCGTTCGGCATGAATCGAATCGAAGTCAATGCCGATATTTTAATGCATTGATTCAACAGGGAACTTTTATGGACGAAACAAACCGCACCGTGCCGCACAGCACGGATGCCGAAAAATCCGTTCTGGGCAGCATTCTTTTGTCCTCCCTTGCGGCTGAAAAAGCACTTGAAGTGCTCAACGCGGAGGACTTTTTTTCCGTTGCCCACAGGGACATTTTTTCCGCCATGCAAGCCCTTTACAACTCCGGCAAGCTCATCGACAACGTCACCCTTGTTGATATGCTTGAGCGGCAGGGCAAGCTGGATTCCGCCGGCGGCATGGGCTATATTGCCGAGCTTGCAATTTACACGCCCAGTGCCGCAAACATTGAGCATTATATCAGCATTGTTGAAGGGCATTCAATGCGCCGCCGCCTCATCAGCGTCGGTTCCGGCATTGCGCAGGACGCAGCGGGCAGCGAGAAGGAAACCGCTGCCATTCTGGACGATGCCGAACGCCGAATTTACGACATTGCAATGCGAAAAACGGCGGACACGATGGAGCCGATAAGCTCCGTCTATTCCCGCGTATACACCCAAATCGGGGAATACATGCAGAACCGCGGCCGACGCACGGGCATTGCAACGGGGCTTATTGACCTTGACGAACTGACAAGCGGACTCCAGCGCAGCGACCTTATTATTATTGCCGGCCGCCCCGCAACGGGCAAATCCGCATTCGCTCTCAATATCGCCGCCCATGCAGCCATACGCGAAGGCGCAACCGTTGCGGTATTCAGCCTTGAAATGAGCAAGGAGCAGGTTGTCATGCGTATCATGGCCTCCGAATCCGGCGTCAACATGCAAAAACTCCGCACGGGCGAACTCGGCGCAACCGAAATACTCAAAATTGCAGACAGATTCAACACCGTCGGCGAGGCAAAGATTCTGATTGACGACACCCCCGGCGTGACTGTTGCGGAAGTGCGTTCAAAATGCCGCCGCATTCAGGCAATTCACGGGCTTGACGTTGTTATAATCGACTACCTTCAGCTTATGCAGTCCGCAAAAAGCCAGGATTCGCGCGTGCTTGAAATCTCGGCAATGACGCGTGCACTCAAGATACTTGCAAGGGAGCTTAACGTTGCCGTTGTTGTGCTTTCCCAGCTTTCCCGCGAACCCGACAAGCGAAAAGATCACACTCCGCTCATGAGCGACCTGCGCGAAAGCGGTTCAATCGAACAGGATGCGGACGTTATCATGATGCTTTATCGACCCGCCGCCTATCCGGATACGCAGGAAGCCATGGATGGGGACAACACATCCTATATCAACGTTGCAAAACACAGAAACGGCGCAACGGCATCCATAAAAGTCATGTGGGTTCCCGAGCTCACAAAATATGCAAATTACGCGCCCGATCCGGATTGATCATCCTTTCGGCATTTGACTTTCGGCATTTGACCGCCGGCGACCGGTTTTGCGCCCCAAGCCAAACAACCCGCTCGGCGAACGCTCTGCTTCAATGATTCAATGATTCAAAGATTCTTTGGTGCGGAGCGTTTTTTGTTGCATTTCGGGCACGAAATTGCTATAATATCGCCATGGAAAAAACAAATGTTTCACAGCCTTCGGAGCAATATGCCTCCTTCGGCCTCGGCAGGCGCAATGTTTTCATGTGGCTTGCCTCGCTGTTTATGCTGCTTTCCGGCGCATTGCGGATCGTTTATTACAGCTCCCCCGTTGAGGACGCGGAGGGCGTCGGTTCGACCGCTTTCGTGCTGTTTTTTGTCGTTCTGCCGGTCGTGTTCTGCCTTTGGTATGCTGCTGCGCTCATTTCAAAAGGCTCGGAGCGGCTTTTCACAACCTGCACTCCCGTATTTTTCGGCACGGCATTTTTGATTTACCGCGCCTGCATCCTGTTCAAATCCGGTGCTTTCGGCTTCAACAGCGGGATTCTGCTTGCGGCCAACATCATTTTTTGCTGTATGCTTTATTTCATTTACCGCTTTGCGGTCAATACGGGCGCAAAACGCGCAAAAGCTGTTGCCGCACGCCGATACATTGCGCTCATTGCTTTTGCGGCAGCGGCTGCGATCGTTTTTTGGCAAAGCGGGCTTTTGAACATCTTCAGGCAGCCCGAAGGCGGAATAACGTCCTTCCTCGGCGGTATCTCCCTGTTTTGCGCCGCATTGGCTGTTATCCTTGTTTTTATCGGTGCAAAGCTTAACTCCGACAACATGCCCCTCCCTGCCTGCGGCGATCGTTCGGACGGACGCAGGCTCCGCAGTCTTGACCCCATCAGCGGCGTCGGAGTTTACATCATGTCCCGCCGCAACGGCGCAAACAATCTTTTCAGGGACGGTTTCGAATGCTCCGCGGCGGAAAAATACATTCGCGAAAAACGCGAAGAAGGGCTTGACAAATTCGGCTATACGCACCTGCTGCTTGCCGCATACGTCCGCACCGTATCCCAACGCCCCGCAATCAACCGCTTCATCGCGGGACACAGGATCTACACACGCGACGGAAAGATCATCGTCTGCATGGCAATAAAAAAGGACATGGCAACCGATGCCTCCGAAACCATCATAAAAGTTGAATTCCGCCCGGAAGACAGCGTTTACGATGTTTACGAAAAGTTCAACGCCGCCGTTGAGGAAGCAAAAGCTTCCGAAGAGCTGAACAGCAGTTTCGACAAGCTTGCGGGTCTTCTGAACTTTATCCCCGGGCTGCTTATGGAATTCACCCTTTGGCTCATCCGCGTTTTTGACTATTTCGGAAAGCTCCCGCGCATATTGCTCAAACTCAGCCCGTTCCACGGCTCAATGTTCATAACAAGCATGGGTTCGCTCGGCATTCCGCCAATTTATCATCATTTGTATGATTTCGGCAATTTACCGATTTTTTTCGCTTTCGGTGCAAAGCGAAGGGAAAATTTCATGCTTCCCGACGGCACTGTTCAGCAAAAGAAATATATCGATTTCACCGTCACGACCGATGAGCGAATTTGCGACGGCTTCTATTTCGCCTCATCCATAAAGTTCATGAAACGCTGCCTTGCCAACCCCGAGCGGTTGGACGAAAAGCCCGAATCCGTCGTTCGGGATGTTGACTGACGCCAAACACACAATAAACGGAGGTTAAAATGCCCGAAAACAAAAAGAATCCCCCTTCAACCGAACCCGTGCGCAGCAATGCTGCCGCTGCCGTGTGCGCGTTTGCGGTGCTTGCCGCATTCGCCGCCGTGCTTATCATTCCGCAGAGCCGCGAGGTCTTCAAATCCCTCTCCTCCGCCCACCCGTACATCATGGGCTTCATCAAATTCGGTCTGCTTGCAACAGTCGGCGAAGTGCTTGCCCTCCGTCTGCGCAAAAAAGCATGGGTTCTGCCCGTTTATACCGTTTGGCGCGTCATCATCTGGGGGCTTATCGGTGTTGCGATAACGTTCATGATGAAAACCTATTCTTTCGGCGTTGCAGGCCTTGTTGAATCCGGATATCTGCCCGGCGCAAAAGCGGAGTTTTGGAACAAACTGCTCTGCGCATTCTACACCGCCGCCGTGATGAACCTGACATTCGGCCCAACGTTCATGGCGTTTCACAAATGCACCGACCGATACCTTGAGCTGCGTGCCGAAGGCACAAAAAAGCCCGGACTCCGCCGAGTCATCGAAACGGTGGATTGGCACAAATTCGTTTCCTTCACGCTGTTCAAAACGATTCCGCTGTTTTGGATTCCCGCACACACTCTGACCTTCATGCTCCCTCCGGAGTATCAGGTCATTGCCGCCGCAACTCTTTCCATCGCTCTCGGAATCATTTTGAGCCTCAAATCCTGACAGACTGAATTCAGCCGCCGCAAACGCTGCCCGTTTGCGGCATTTTTTTTATTCGTTTCAGCGTCTGATAAAAATATATTTATTTTTCCGATGAACAAAACCGCGATTTTTGCCCTAATATTAATGAGGGGGAAAAAAGCTGAGAGGTTCGAACCTCTCAGCTAAGCTGAATTTTAAACCCCTCGGCTAAGCTGAATTTTGAAACCCTCGGCAAGCTGATTGCTGCAATGTTTCATTTGCCAGTAAAGGACAAGTGAAGCAGGACGACAATATATTGTTAAATTCGATGAAATTTTCACAACCAAACGACAGGTTTCATCGTTATATAAGTAGAGGAGGTGATTTAAAAACATTCGCAGTGCCTTTCGACATTACCTGACAGTTTTGTGCGGACAGGTTCATTTCGCCCTTTCCATCGAAAAATCTTCCCTTTTGATGAAAGGCTGCACGAGTTTAATTGGCTCAATTCAACTCGTGTTCGACAGAAAATACTAAAGGAGTTTATTATGAAAAAGCTCACAACCTCTGTCATTGCTCTCTCCCTTGCAATGATAATCACCTGTTTCTGCATCGCTCCGACAAGCGTTGCTAAAGCGGATGAAACCGTTACCCTGCCACCTACCATCAACATCCTCCTGCTGTACGACGACAGCTACGAGTTCTTCTTCTCTCATTTGAGTGTTAATCGTGAACTCTTAGAGAAAAGGCTACAAGAGGTAGGTAAACTCGCAGAGTTACCCTATCTCAACAAGTTTGGGATTCATTTGAACTTTACTATTGGAGACTACTCTTCATATCTCGGCGATGAATATGCGCTCCAATGTCCCATAGGAAACGGTCTAAGGGATTATCAGGACTATTTCATTCAGCCCACAGCCAATGGCGGTAACAGCGGAACATTGGGCTGGATATATAATGGTCAATGTACCTGCACACCCATAACCGAAACCGGTAATGACTGCAATTATCCTGACGCACATCCCGGGCATCATAACAATGTTTTTGCTCTTAGAGAACCTGCACGCCTATTTGCATTGCAGGAAAGCAATAACTTTGATTTGTGCGCCGTAATCTCAGCTCAACACCTTTGTTACAGCTGGTGTGGCGATCATGACTACTGTGGAGGAATGAGTTATTATAAAGGCACTGGCTTTGTAATAAACGGAACCTACTCGATAGGCTCATCATATTCAGGAAGTGTGCGACCCTATTATCCGTCCAACCTGCTTAGTGATGTAACTCTCTTCTTGCATGAGTTTGGGCACTCAGCCGATTTGTTCGATACTATGTGTACACCAAATCAACCTTGCATTATGAGCGGCGGTTTCGACTCTGTTGTAAGCGCAAATGATATTTGGTGTGACAACTGCCTTAGCAGATTTACCGTTGATCACCTTATTGCAGGAAACTAAACGTTAAGGAGAAAGACAATGATAAAGAAAATACTTACTTCACTGCTTGCATTAACCATGCTGTGTGTTGCTTTGTTCTGTACATTCAGCGTTGTGAAAGGGTTTGCTGATAACGCTCTATCGCTTTCAGCAAAATCTCCTACTGCACATGAGCCGTCCGTAGGAGAACCTGCTCCTTCCGAAAGCGTTTTGACTTTCACAGAATTAAGCGATTACGTCGCGCATTTAGTGTCGCAATCAAATCTTTCTGCTGAAGTTGCTGCGCTTCAATCTAACGATTCCGGGGTGATCCAGTACTTTTCGCCCGATAACCTTCCGGATGACTTTCAAATTGATACAATAACCATTGATGAAGCTGGAACATCCTTCTCATTTTCCCGTAGGAATGCCAGCATTACAATTAATGCTGAAGATGCTTCAACACTGGCTATGTATAATACGGTTTTCAGTCGTACCTACAATAGACTCCCTGCATCCACCAATCACGTTTTATACGCATACAATCTGGCGCTGGCCATCGGTGCGACTATGCAAGGTGATTCAAACGGTGAACCTTCATTGAATACACGGTATGTTGGCGATGTTTATGCAAATATTCCCAGCATTAACCCCAATTCACCTACAAAGGTCGGAACGCAGATTGTATATATAAATTCCGATGGGTTCACTCGTTATGAGTATATACCTGTAGGTGTAGCTATCGGCGGCGAAGTATTGGCGGTCAACTCATTTGAACTTGTCTGTCATACTTCAAGTCTTTCAAATCTCGACCAATAATAAAAACGGAGGTTGTACTATGAAAAAATTTCTTTCCAAACTGCTCGTGTGTGTAATGATTCTCTCTGCATTTGCTTTCGGAACATCAAATGCGGAAACCCCGGCTGAGATTACCTACACCTTTACCGAAACGGACGTTCAGCGCATTCGGGCGTTTCTGGACATTGAAACAAACGTCCCCGGAGTTACAAACGAGGATGTTATCGACGATTATCCTGAAAACGGAACCTTCCCGACCGAGAATTTTCTTTATTCTCCAATTGCTCACTACATGATTAACCAGTCCACCGCGGAAGTTTATTTTTCGCATGTTGCGTTTATATTTGATGTATGGTGCTGTGAAACAATTGAGGATCCGAACGGCGTTCCCTGCCCGGTTGAAACGATTTATACAATCAAGCCCGATGTTTACGGAATCTTTGATTTTTCCGATACATCAATGCGCCGTTTGTTTTCCCCCGAAGCAGGTCAGACGCACCTTGAAGGCGTTGTTCTCAACAACTGCGAAAACCTTATGAGCATTGATTTCCAAGGTCAGGAACACTGCACCAAGCTTTCCGCAGTCAACTGCGATAACCTTTCAACCATTACCGCACTTGACTGTGACTATCGGGAAATCACGGTTCAGCCCAGAGGTTTTTCCGAACCCGTTTCCGCAACGGTGCTCGGCGAAGGCAGCATCGGTATGACTTGCAGCTATTCCGACAATTCCTGCGAACTTTATGCAAAGAACAACGGCGAATTCCGCGGCTGGTATGTTGACGGTGAGCTTATTTCAACCGATTATATGCTTTCCGTTGAATACGGCGAGGGCATCGACATTGTTGCATGCTACACCGACGACTACTCCCCCGTTCTTCTCGGCGATGTTGACGGCGACGGTAGCGTTACACTTGCGGACGCAATTCAGGTTGCCCGCTGTGCAATCGGCGTAAGCACCCTTTCCGCAGAACTCCCCAATGCGGAAACCGCCGCTGATTTCGACGGCAACGGCAGAATCGATATGACCGACGCAATTCTTATCGCAAGGGTTGCCATCGGCGTTGCATAAAGCTTTTTCACAGCCATTCTCTTTACTTCTCACATACAGCAAACGCACCCCGAGTTTCGGGGTGCGTTTGCGCTTTTGCGGTATAAATAATCAATATCAGTTCATTTTGAGCGTTTTATACAGGTGAAGGTATTCCCCTGCACTTCTGCTCCAGCCGAAATCCGCCGCCATTGCGCGGGCGGTGAGCCTTTGCCAAGCGGCTTTGTCTCCGCAATAAAGCTCGATTGCGGCACGGGAAGCATTATACAGCTCGTCCGCAGAATAGTTTCTGAAGGAAAAGCCCGTGCCCTCGTCCGTGAAGCGGTTATAGGGAATGACAGTGTCCGCAAGGCCTCCCGTTTCGCGCACAACGGGAATTGCACCGTAGCGCATTGCAAGCAGCTGCGACAGCCCGCAGGGTTCGAATGCAGAGGGCATCAGGAAGATGTCCGCCCCGGCATAGATTTGCCGCGCAAGCGAATCGTTCATCTCGGCACGGAAGGCAACCGAAGAAGGATTTATTGCGGCAAGGTCGGCGAACATGCGCTCGTATTCCGCATCACCCATGCCGAGGATCACAAGCTGCGCACCAAGATCCAGCAAACCCGGAATCACGGCGCGGAAAAGGTCGAGCCCCTTTTGGTTTGTCAGACGCGAAATCACCGCCGCAACAGGCCGCTCCTCCGACTGTTCAAGTCCCAGAGCCGTTTGGAGTGCGGATTTACATTTTTGTTTGCCCTGCGGCTGATTTTTTGAGAAACGGCTGCAAAGAGCTTTATCCGTCCACGGATTGTACAGCTTTTTGTCAATGCCGTTCAGGATTCCCGCAATGTGTTTATGCCGCAGCAGCCCATCCAGAGTTTCGCCGCAGCGCGGAGTGCAGATCTCCTTTGCATAAGTCGGGCTCACGGTTGTGACCGCATCGGAATAGATAATCCCCGCTTTCATGCAGTTGATATTGCAATAGTACTCGATTTGCGCCAGTGCATTCTGCCCGAGGCTCAGCAAATCATTCGCAAGCATCGGGTTCATCAGCCCCTGATAGCGGAGGTTGTGAATCGTGAACACCGTTTTAACGCGGGAGAATTCCGGCAATGTGGAATATTGCTCCCGAAGCAGCAGCGGAATCATGCCCGTTTGCCAATCGTTCAGGTGAATGATATCCGGCACAATATCCAGCTTTTGCATTATTTCAAGTGCCGCTTTCGAAAACCAGCAGTAACGCTCCGCCTCGAAATCGCCGCTTGAATAAACATAATCCTGTTTAAAATAAAACTCGTTGTCCGCAAAGTAGAAATCGATACCTTCACGGTGGATTTTCTCAACGCCGACATATTGCTTCCGCCAGCCGAGCTGAATCGAAAAGTCCGTAATATGCTGCATTTCTTTGCGAAATTGCTGCGGAATCATGCTGTATTTCGGAATCAGAACGGAAACCTCCGCCCCGAGCTTTTTCAGCGCGGCAGGCAGTGCGCCCACAACATCCGCCAATCCGCCCGTTTTTATGAACGGGACACATTCACTTGCGACAAGAAAAACTTTCAAACCCAATTCCTTTCCGTTTGCAATGTTTTTTGTTTCCGTTACCGTTGATTATTTGTATACCGCACGTTTTTTCCATGTTGACGGCACAAAAAGCAGCAGCAGCGGCCAAAGTTCGAGCCTGCCCGCAAGCATGTCAAAAGTCAGCACCAACTTTGAAAAATTGCTGAGCGGAGTAAAACTCGCCGTCGGTCCGAATGCGTGGAATCCGGGTCCGATATTGAAAATGCAGGCAAAAACCGCCGATAATGAGGATTCAAAATCAAAACCGTTTGCCGAAACAAGTATTATGGAAACGATAATTATTCCGATTATAACCGAAAAATAAACCGTGACCGAACGAACGACAGGCTCCGAAACAACTTTTCCGTCCAGTTTCAGCGAACGGACATATTTCGGGTGAGCAAAACGGCGAAGCTCATTGAACGCGTTTTTAACCAAAATCGCAACGCGGGAAGTCTTGATTCCGCCGGCCGTTGAACCCGTGCAGCCGCCGCAAACCATCAACAGCAGCATTATGCATTTTGAAATTGTCGGCCATTTGTCGAAATTAACACTGGCGAAGCCCGTTGTGCTGTACACCGAAGCGGCATTGAACGCCGTATGGTGCAGTGATTCGCCGAACGAACCGAATTGCCCGATGTTTGCAACCGTCATCGTCAGCACGGCGGCAAAGAATATGCCGAGGAACCAGCGCAGCTCCTCATTATGTGTCACGTCGCCGATTCTGCGCATTAAAATATAATAATAAAGGTTGAAGTTGACCGCAAACAGCAGCATGAACACGGTCGTGACCGTTTGAAGGTACGGCGAAAGCCCGATGAAACCGGCGTCATAAACCATGAAGCCGCCCGTGCCCGCGGTTGAAAGCGCAGTTGTGAATGCCTCATAAACGTTCATTCCCCCGAACAGAAGCATCACAGCCATCAGCACCATTAATGCGAAATAAATTGAATACAGAATGAGCGCGGTGTCCTTTGCCTTTGCAACCAGTTTGCCGACGCTCGGCCCGGGAACTTCCGCGCGCATCAGGTACATTGAGCGTTCCTTTGAAAGCGGCAAAACAGCCATTACAAAAACAAGAACACCCATACCTCCGATGAATATGATGAAGCACCGCCAAAAGCCTATGCCGTGCGGGATTGCGGATATGCCGCCCGAAAGCACGGTTGCGCCCGTTGTTGTGAAACCGGAGGCCGTTTCAAAAACTGCATCCATGTAATTTGTAAAAACCCCGCCGAACATGAACGGCAGTGCGCCGAGCAGGGACATCACTACCCATGCAAGCGCAACAACAACGAAGCCCTCCTTTGCAAAAAAGGTCGTGTCCTTTGGTTTCAAAAGCAGCATACCGCCGCCGACAGCCGCCGTTATCGCTGCGGAAGCAAGAATTGCCAAAAGATCCGTGCCGCCGCTGCATACCGAAACCACGGCAGGCAGGAGCATCAGTGCCGCCATTATCAGCAAAATCTTGCCGAGCATATTTAAAACAAGGCGAAAATTCATTTTTATTACCCCACGTTGTAAGCACGCTTATTTCCGTAAACCGGTCAGTCACGCTGCAAAGAATCTCCGTCTTTTTACTGAAGGTTCTCCGTCAATACATCCGTCAGATCGTTAAACAGTATATGCTTTGTAACAACAATTACCCGATCCCCTGCTTTTATGCAGTCATCGCCGCCCGGGATTATTGTTTTTTCGCCGCGGACAATGCAGGCAATGAGCAAATCCTTGTGAAGGCTGCGCTTCAGTTCCTTGAGCGGCCGCCCGTACATCGGATGATTGCCCTTTGCGGAAAACTCAATCGCCTCGATCTTGCCGCCCACCATTTGATGAACGGTTTCCACATTGCTGCCCTCGGGGCTGCAGTCCATTGCACGGACGAACGTCAAAATCTGGTTCGCCGTTATCGTTTTGGGCGAAATTATGCAATCGAGCTCGTTTTCCGGAACGATGCTGCAAAGTCCTTCGTTGTTCACCTTTGCAATGACGCGTCCCGCGCCCTGCCACTTTGCAAAAAGTCCGCTTATAATGTTGTTCTCGTCCATACCTGTGAGCGATACAAAAGCATCAACGCTGTTTATGCCCTCCTGAATCAAAAGATCGTGGTCGGTCGAATCGCCGCAGATTATCAACGCACTGTCCAAATCCTCGCTGAGCTGTTCAGCGCGCCGCGGATTGCTTTCGATTATTTTCACCTGCACGCCGACTTTCGACAGCGCAAGCGAAAGGTAGTATGCAATCCTGCTTCCGCCGCAGACCATAACCGTTTTCACTTTACGCTTTTTATCGGGATAAACAGTGCGGAAAAACCGCGCCATCTCCTCATGAGACGCCGTGATATGCAGCCTGTCCCCCTGCTCAAGCTCGAATTCGCCGTTCGGAATAATTACCTCGGTTCCGCGCTGAACGGCGCAAATAAGAATTTTTATCTGGTATTTTTTATAAATCTGCATGAGCGAGAGGCCGATAAGCGGATTTCCCTCACCGATGCGGAACTCGACAAGCTCCACGCGCCCGCGTGCAAAAAGCTCAACATTGAGCGCACTCGGAATACGCAAAAGCCTTGCAATTTCATCCGCTGCGGCAAGCTCCGGATTAATCGCCATTGAAAGCCCCAATTCGTCCTTTAAAAAGTCAAGCTGAACGGTGTATTCCGGGTCGCGAACGCGGGCGATCGTGTGTTTCGCGCCCAATTTATGTGCAATAAGGCAGCAAAGCATGTTGATTTCGTCATGCGCCGTTGCTGCAATCAAAATATCGGCCGACCCCGCACCTGCTTCGCTCTGAACCTTATAATCCGCACCGTTGCCTTCAACGCAAAAAACATCCATTTCGTCGGATATGCGTGCAAGCACATCCGGATCGTCATCAATTATAACAACATCGTGCTTTTCATTTGTCAGTTTTTTTCCGATTTGGTGCCCGACTTTGCCTCCGCCGACAATGATAATCTTCATATTGCCCTCTCTTTTTTGCTAAAACCTTTTCGATGCAAAAATTAAAATCTATATTTTTTCTGTGTGTTCCGCATGAATCCCGTCATCAAAAACTCATGCGGAACCAAATCCGTGAAAATATGCAGTCTGCATTTCGCGGCACGTGAGCTTACTTAAAAACTCCGCCATTCTGATTGAACATTTCATCCGCCTTTGCCTCATATTCCGCATATTGTGCCTCGGACAACTTAAAATTGTATTGCAGGCACTGCTTTGCGTACTGCGGGCGGGCAGCAAGCATACTGCGCAGTTTCGAAATTTCGTTTTCCCAATGGCTGCGGGATTCGGGGCGTCCCCAGCGGGCAATTTGCCTGTCCATTTCAGGTTGAATCGTGTCCACCATGGAATCAAAAAGCGGCAGCAGTCTGTCGTTGTTCAAATAGTACTTCGTAACATATATATAACGCGTTATGAAGTAGTCGCTCCATTCTTCATTGGAACGCAGTCCGCAGTAAAGATCCATTTGGCTCAATGAACCGTCCGCACTCGGAACACCGACAACGTTGAAGTAATGCCCGAGAACATCGCCGCGCTCGGAACTGAGAGCGAAATCGGAATCATAGAATATCGCACGCCAGCGAACCTTATAGTCCGTTGTGCGCCAATACTTCTGGTTGAACATATCCGCATCGGGGAAGTATTCCCTTGCAATCAGATAATCCGCAATGGACTCGGCATCCACCCATTTTGTAAATTCCGCATACCGTTCCGCCGTCAAAGGTACAACAACGTTTGCGCCGCTTGCATTCTGTTGAACAACGTAGCTTCTGACGCGGAGAAAATCCGCATTGCTGCCCGCAAGCTCAACGGTGTTGCGCTTTATAATGTTTACAGTGTCCTCATCAACGCCGTAATGCGCAGCAAGGTAATCCTTGTTCATGTTCTCCTTAAGGTCATACAAACCCCAGTAACGGCCGTTGATATAAACCGCGCAGAAAGTTGCCGCGGACGAATCGATGTTCATATCGAGAACGGCGGTGCTTGTGAAAGAATCGCGAATGCGGGTATTCAGGCAGTCCTGACCCGCATTGCGAAGCACGAGCGAACCGAAAGTCTTGATATAATCGTTTCCGAAGAAAGGATAGGTAACGGTCTTTCTTCCGTAACCGGAGCGAAACATGAGCGCAAGGGACTTTTGCGGATAACGCCGGGTTGACGCACCGGAAACGCGAATGCCGGCGGAGGTTTCAACTCCGAGGCTTCCGTCTTTTTCAAAATACTGTATATGCCCCTCCCGTTCAACAACCGGAACGAACGGACTGCTGACAGCATAAACATCGTCAAAATCTTTTTGGTTCATTGCAAGCGTCACAACCGGCACGCTGTGCGGCGTTTCAAAAAGATAAGTTGCAGTTGCAACATCACTCGGCATCATGCCCGAAACAAAGGTTGCAGCGCGAATAACCGTATTTGAAGAAATCGTTATTGCACCTGTATACTCCGTGCTCTGCTCGGTCGGCTTGCTGCCGTCGGTGGTGTACCTTATCACACCGTCTGCATTCTGCGTTTTTATCTCAAGCGAAAAAGGCTCGTTGTGATAAAGTTCGGTATTTGAAAAAACGGCGTTCGCCGCATAGGAAAGGTAGCAAACATCGGGGTTTGCGCTGCCCTTGGTCGCCTGCGTAAAAAAAACGCGGTCACCGCTCCCGCCGCCGGTCTGCCTGCCGCTTGTAACGCCCAGTCGGGTTGCACCCGTTTCAAAATAGTCTATGACAGTTCCGTCGGCAGATGTCAAAATCAGCCCGTCACCGCTGCCCGATACGCTGAACGGCGCAACCGTCGGTGCGGCATCGGAAATGCTGCCGGAGCAGCTGAGCACCGCATAACCCTTTGCGGGAACCGTAATGAACGAAAGTTCAAACTTTTGCAGTTCACGCTTGCTGTCGCTGATATGCCAGCCCGTGAGCGTTACACTTTCGTCGCCGCCGTTATAGAATTCGACCCAGTCCATCTCCCCGCTGCGCGGCGTTGTTACCGCGCAAACTTCGTTGATATAAACGGAGGAGGGGTTGAACCCCCCCACGCCCATGGGTTCCGCAAAACCTGCCGCCGTGTTTGCTGCCGCAGGCGTCGGACGTGCATAATACAGAACCTCGCCGTTTTCCCCTCTGCCGATTGAAACATTCGCGCTCAATTCGGAAGGAAGCAGCAGGCTGTCGGAACGCATTCCGTTGTAGTTTGAAAGGAATATGCCTTCATCCGTGTCGGAAATGCTGAACGAGGCGTGCATTTCTCCGTCCGTCCTGTCCTTGCCGGAAAGGAAAACGATCAAATACTCACCGCCGCCGAGAGTGATATCGGGCAATGCCCACTTGTCGCGCTCTGCGCTGTTGTCCGAAAGATAGTAGCCGAGGAGCGAAACAGGCTCGCTTCCGCTGTTGTAAAGCTCAACCCACTCGCTGCGGTCACCGTCGCCGTCTGTAATATCGAATTTGTTTTTCGGCAGGAATTCGTTGATTCTCAGCACGTCGCTTGAATCCATATCCGTCCATGCGATCTCGGCAAATGTGGAATCACTGTTTTCGGCACATTTTGTTGCCGTGCCTGTGTATTCAACGCCCTTTGCCGTGCGTACTGCCGCAACCGCGCCGGGCATATTCATATCAAAGGTGAATGTATCGATTATATTCCCGCCGGAACCCGCAATATAAACGGTGTTTTCCTCGGTGTTAAGCTTGAAGTTGGCATTGAAGAGCAGCTTTCCCTCTTCACCGTCCGCCGTTGCAGAGCCTGCATACGCGGAACCGCAAAGGTTCACAGCCGCAAGCGCACCGGGTTCAAGCGTCTGCTGCGGGAACCGCCACTTGTTGACCTTGTCCGCATTGTCGGAAAGGTAGAAGTCATGAAGCTGAATCGTCTTTGAGGAATTGTTGCGAACCTCAACAAAGCCGTTCTCGCCGCGCAGAACTTCATTTACGATGAGTGATTTCGGAGCTTCGATGTTTTGCGCTCCGTCAAGTGTTTTGGAAATTGCAGTGCTGTTTTCCGCTCCGGGTGTCGGAACTTTTGCGTAGCCGAAATGACCCGCGGAATCCATGGCATAAGAAATATTCGCCGGAAGTTCGGGAATATCAACCTTATGGACAACCTCTCCCGCAGTGTTGTAAAGCGTCACTGTCTCTCCCGCCGCCGCAAGATCGCCGCCCGCAACAAGTTTTCCTGTTGTTGAAACTCCGCGATCCTTAAAGTAAACAAGCAGATAGCCTTTGCCCGCGATCGTTGTGCCTGAAGGGAAGATGAACCTTCCGCCCTCCTCATTGCCGACTCCGAGGGCATAGTTTGAAATATCCATTGCCGCATCCGTCGGATTGCACAGCTCAATCCAATCCGGATTTCCAAGCTCCGGATCGGTAATTCCGTTCGTGTTTGTCGTTACCGCTTCGGTAATCGTAATATCCTTCCTTCCGCCGAGGAACTTTTCGCCTCTCAGCAAAAAGAACGCAGCCACTCCCGCCGCAATGATGACCGCAAGCAGGATAATGACAGGCAGCGCACTGCTTTTTTTATTTGTTTTTCTTTCCATTTTTTCATCCTTTCCGATTTTTGTTCCGCTCACGGCGTCATGCTGATTACAGAAATCACCATGCTGATCACAGAAATCACCATGCTGATTACAGAAATCACCATGCTGATTGCAGGCATCAACGCGCCGATTGGAGGAATCTGTGAAATTTACCGGATTTGGAGTTATTATACACCAATTGCAGCTTGTTGGAAAGTACCGAAATTAAATTTTTTGTAAACATTTTGTGAACAGGCTGTTTCAAGACGCATCTAACCGCACGGCACCGCGGCGGCACACGGAATCCGAAAGATATTTCCCGGGAAATGCCTGCCCGAACTCGCTTTTTACCGCAAATTTCGAATATTATTCTCTTTTTTTAAGTATATCTAATATAATACTCGTTTTTTCCACAATATCTGGTGCTTTTTTAAAAAAAACGGTACAAATCGGAAAAAATTATCCACAATGAAGCCTTGCGAAATCTCTGCAAATTTGTTATTATATTAGTCCACCCTATGAAAGCAATGCTTCATTTGTCACGCTTTGTATTAATGCTTTTGCTGCACCGTGCGTACTGCGTTCCGCATTAATGCGTTCCGCGTCGAAATGCCGAAACCAAGCAGGCGATGATCGGTATCAGGCTTAAATACGGGTAATATTCATTGTGCAAAAGCACCCGGGCACTGTTTTGACGATGCTCCGGTGTTTTCGCAACGGTTGGGAGGCAATCTTTGTTATCGGCATCTGTTATATGGTCAAAGGCTCTTGCCGCGCTTAAGAGCGAAATGACGGACGCGAGTTACAACACGTGGATAGCGACGCTGGTTCCCCTCAGGATCGAGGGAGACACAACGCTTGTTCTCCAAACGGAGGATGAGCTTTATCGAAGCACTCTTGAGCGGTTCTACACGCCCATGGTTGAAAAAAGCATCCGTGAATCCTGCGGCTGTGAGCTGCATGTGCGCTTCACGACCCGCGAAACGCCCCTCGATGACGATGTTGCCGAGGCTTCTCCCGATTTTGTAAAGCCCGTAACGGTCCGCAACGATTGCCCAACCTTGATTCCCAAATACACCTTTGACACCTTCGTGACCGGTGAATCCAACCGTTTCTCCTATGCGGCTGCGCTTGCCGTTGCGGAAAACCCTTCAAAGGCTTATAACCCGCTCTATATCTACGGCGGCGTGGGGCTTGGGAAAACGCATCTTATGCACGCAATCGGGCACTTTATTCACGGCGAACATCCGGATTACAAAATTCTTTACATTTCAAGTGAGAATTTCACCAACGATGTTGTTCAGTCCATTGCACGCAAGGAGCGCACGAGCCTTCGCGAGAAATACCGCTATCTTGATGTGCTTCTTATCGATGATATTCAATTCATCGCGGGCAAAGATGCAACCGAAATGGAATTTTTCAACGTATTCAATGACCTTCGCGATGCGGACAAGCAGATCATCATAACCTCCGATAAACCGCCCAAGGATATTCCCATTCTTGAAGAGCGTTTGAGGACGCGCTTCGGCTGGGGACTTATCACCGATATTCAGCCCCCGGATTTTGAAACACGGCTTGCAATTCTTCGCCGCAAGGTAACTCAGGAAAATCTTGACGTCAGCGATGAAGTTCTCGGCCTTGTTGCGGAACGGGTTTATTCCAACATCCGCGACCTTGAAGGCAGTCTGAACCGCGTGCTTGCTTATGCAAAATTCATCAACAAGCCCATTACCGCTTCTCTTGCCGAAAACGTCCTTAAGGATTACGTTTCCGGCAGCAAGCAACGCACCGTAACGCCGGAACTTATCCGCCGCGTTGTCTGCGATTTTTATTCGGTAAGTCCTGCCGAGATGGAAGCCGGTCGGCGCGAACGCCGCATTGCTTATCCGCGGCAGATCGCAATGTATCTTACAAGGATTCTCACCGAATCGTCTTTCCCCGAAATCGGTGCGTTCTACGGCGGGCGTCATTACTCAACCGTTATGTATGCCTGTGAACAAATCGAAAAAAGCATCGAGACCGATGCAAAACTCAAAAAGACCGTTGACGATTTAACAGAAAAAATCATGAACGGCTGATATTCTTCAATTACAAATTATTCGCATTAGCGGCAGCTTTTCGACTTTTGTTTCGAAAAGCTGTTTTTTGATCCGTCCGCTTCCAATCAATATCCGTTTGTCTTTTGAATTTCTGCTCCGTTCAATTGAAAATTTCTGCTCCGTTCAATTGAAAAAAGCTCCCCCGCACTCATGATTCGTTTCCGTTTCATGATTCCCCTTCAGCATTCAGGGGGTGCGGAGGAAGCTCGTTCTTATTGTTTTGAACTCAACTGCCGACGACGGGCATCTTTTGCCGTTGTGCAATTATGCCGGGCAGAATCATCCCGCCCTCGTCAATCGCATTGAACTGCGATTATTCCATGTCGTTGAGTTTCTTATAGTAGTCGTACTTATCCTTTGCTTCCTGCTCTGCGCGTGCAAACAGCGTTGCTGCCTCTTCGGGGAACTGCTGCTTGAGAGCCGCATAGCGGTTTTCGCCGAGGATGAATTCCTTGTAGTCGCCGGTTGCAGGCTTGCTGTCAAGGGTGAAGGGATTCTTGCCCTGTGCTGCGAGGTCGGGGTTATACCTGTACAGGGGCCAATAGCCGGCCTCAACAGCCCTCTTCGCTTCGTCCTGAACCTTGTTCATGCCTGCCTTGATGCCGTGGTTGATGCAGGGTGCGTAAGCAATGATGAGGGACGGTCCCTTGTAAGCTTCCGCCTCAACCATTGCCTTGAGCAGCTGATTGGGGTTTGCGCCCATGCAGACCTTTGCAACGTAAACGTAGCCGTAGCTCATTGCCATCATGCCGAGATCTTTCTTCTTGGTGCGCTTACCCGCAGCGGCAAACTTTGCAACGGAGCCGGTCGGAGTTGCCTTGGAGGACTGTCCGCCGGTGTTGGAGTAAACTTCGGTGTCCATAACGAGAACGTTGACGTCTTCATCCATTGCAAGAACGTGATCGAGTCCGCCGTAACCGATATCGTATGCCCAGCCGTCGCCGCCGAAGATCCACTGGCTCTTCTTAACGAGCAGGTCGCGGAGGTCATAGATCTCCTTGCAGATCTCGTCGCACTCACAACCGCAGTTCATGCATTCTTCAGCCATCTTGACAACAGCGGGAGCTGCCTTGCGGCTGCCCTCTGCATCGTCCTTGTTTTCAAGCCATGCATTGCAGATTGCCTTGACTTCATCGCCGCAGCCTTCAGCAAGCTGCCTGATGAGATCCGCAAGCCTCTCGCGGCGGTGGGTGGTTGCAAGGTTCATACCGAAGCCGAACTCTGCATTATCTTCAAAGAGGGAGTTTGCCCATGCGGGGCCGTGACCCTGCTTGTTTACGGTGTAGGGGCAGGTGGGAGCGGAACCGCCGTAAATGGAGGAACAGCCGGTTGCGTTTGCAACGATCATCCTGTCGCCGAAGAGCTGGGTAACAAGCTTTACATAGGGAGTCTCGCCGCAGCCTGCGCATGCGCCGGAGAATTCGAACATGGGCTGGAGGTACTGGCTGCCCTTGACGGTTGCCTTGTTGACGGGCAGGTCGAGGGTGGGCAGATCCATTGCGAAGTTCCAGTTATCGTTTTCAACTTTTTCGACTTCTGCAAGAGGAGCCATCTTGAGAGCCTTTGTCTTTGCAGGGCAAACATTGACGCAGCTGCCGCAGCCGGTGCAGTCATAGGGGCTGACCTGAATTCGGAAGAGCTTGCCGTCGCCGACGCCGTTCGCCTTCTTGGCAACGAAGGTTTCGGGTGCTTCGGTCTCTTCGGTCATAACGAAGGGACGGATGCTTGCATGCGGACATACAAGGGCGCACTGGTTGCACTGGATGCAGTTTTCGGGGATCCACATGGGAACTTCAACTGCGATGCCGCGCTTTTCGTACTTGGTGGTGCCGGTGGGAACATAGCCGTCGGCAGCGAGCTTGCTGACGGGCAGCTTGTCGCCCTGCTGAGCAAGGATGGGCTTGATGAAATCAACGAAATACGGATCGTCGCTGACATGCATTGCGGTTGCGCCGCTTGTTGCGGTTGCCCATGCTTCGGGGTAGTTGATTTCGGTGATGCCGGTAACGCCGATGTCGATTGCGGCATAGTTCTTCTGAACAACGTCCTCACCCTTCTTTGCGTAGCTCTTCTTTGCAGCTGCCTTCATGTAATCGATCGCCTCGTCTGCGGGGATGATTTCGGCAAGCTTGAAGAATGCGCTCTGCATGATGGTGTTGATGCGGTTGCCCATGCCGACTTCGCGGGCGAGCTTAACAGCATCCATGTTGTAGAAACGAATATGCTTCTTTGCAATGGTCTGCTTCATTGAAGCGGGGAGTTCGCGTTCCATATCCTCAACGGTCCACGGGGAGTTGAGCAGGAATACGCCGCCGTCCTTGATGCCTTCAAGAACATCGTAACGGGTGACGTAGCTTGCGTTATGGCATGCAACAAAGTCCGCACTGTCGATAAGGTAGGGGCTCTGGATGGGAGTCTTGCCGAAGCGCAGGTGGCTGATGGTCAGACCGCCGGACTTCTTAGAGTCGTATGCAAAGTAGCCCTGTGCAAACATGTTGGTGTGGTCGCCGATGATCTTGATGCTGTTCTTGTTTGCACCGACGGTACCGTCGGAACCGAGGCCGAAGAACTTGCAGCAGATCGTGCCCTCGGGAGCGGCGTTCACAAAGTCGCCCTCGGGGAGGGAAGTATTCATAACATCGTCGATGATGCCGACGGTGAAATGGTTCTTGGGTTCGTCGAGCTTAAGGTTGTCGTAAACCTGCTTGACCATGGTGGGGGTGAATTCCTTGCTGCCGAGGCCGTATCTGCCGCCGCAGCACTTGATGTCAAGCCCTGCCTCCGCAATCGCGTCAACGATGTCGAGGTAGAGAGGTTCGCCGAGGGAGCCGGGTTCCTTGGTTCTGTCAAGAACAGCGATCTTCTTGCAGGTTGCGGGGATAGCCGCAAGGAACTTGTCCGCTGCGAAGGGACGATACAGGCGAACCTTGATAAGGCCGAGCTTCTCGCCCTTTGCGTTGAGGTAGTTGATAGCTTCTTCCGCAACATCCGCGCCGCTGCCCATGATAACGAGAACGCGCTCTGCATCGGGTGCGCCGACGTAATCGAACAGGTGGTATCTCCTGCCGGTCAGATCGCCGACTTTTTCCATGTAGTATTCAACGATCTCGGGAACCTTTGCATAGTGGATGTTTGCAGCTTCGCGGCCCTGGAAATAGATGTCGGGATTCTGCGCGGTACCGGACTGATGGGGATGCTCGGGGTTGAGTGCACGCTCACGGAAACGCTTAACGGCATCGTAATCGAGCAGCTTTGCCATATCCTCGTATTCGATTTGTTCGATCTTCTGAATCTCATGAGAGGTGCGGAAGCCGTCGAAGAAATGAACGAACGGCAGGCTCGCCTTGATTGCGGAAAGATGGGTCACGAGTGCAAGATCCATAACTTCCTGTACGGAAGCGGAAGCGAGCATTGCAAAACCCGTCTGACGTGCGCCCATAACGTCACTGTGATCGCCGAAAATGGAAAGCGAATGAGCTGCGAGTGCGCGTGCCGTAACATGGAAAACGCCGGGAAGCATTTCGCCGGAGATTTTGTACATGTTGGGGATCATCAGAAGAAGACCCTGAGAAGCGGTGAATGTGGTTGTCAGTGCGCCTGCCGCAAGGGAACCGTGAACTGCGCCTGCTGCGCCGCCCTCGGACTGCATTTCCGCAATGCGGACCTTTTGACCGAAAAGATTCTTCCTGCCCTGTGCGCCCCATTCATCGGCAACTTCTGCCATGGGAGAGGACGGAGTGATGGGGTAAATAGCCGCAACGTCGGAAAATGCGTATGCGACATGCGCCGCAGCGGTATTGCCATCGATAGTGACGGTCTTTGCCATAGAGATTTTATCCTCCTTGAGAATTTATTAGCCCTGCGAACCGCCGCCGCACGCAAAATGCAGCCCTGCATTTAAACACGCAAAAAATGCGGACAGAACGAAGGTTTAATGTCCAAGTCTTATTATAGCTTGCATTATAGGTTAAAACAAGGCAAAAATGCACGTTTTTTAAAGTATATTTAAATTGGGAGCAATGCCGCACGGAGTATGCGGCGCAATCGGAGCTTGCGCTGTTCTTCACACTCGGCATCGACTGAGTATCGTGTCGGCAGCCGACATTGCGAACCTGCACTGCGTTTATTCCGCGGTGCAGGTTTTTCAGTGTCTGCGCTTTCCGATGCAAAACTTTAAATTCAACAAAAACGGACATTCAGCAAAAAACGACCGCCGGGCAAGCCGACGGTCGTATTGCTGTTTTGATGTTAGATTTGTTGAGTCTTGAGCCGAAACGCCCTCGCTGCGGAATTATTTCTTATCGATATCCGTTACCCAGCCGTGGGTATCTTCAATCCTGCCCCACTGCAAACCGGTGAGAGTGTTGTAAAGCTTCATGGTCAGTTCGCCGATGCCGTTGTTTACGGACTTGTCGCCGATCATGATATGCTTGTCGCGGTATGCAAGTTCTCCGACGGGGGAGACGACTGCCGCGGTGCCGGTGCCGAATGCTTCGGTCAGCTTGCCGTTTTCGCCCGCTGCGATAAGCTCATCAACGGAAATGGGACGCTCTTCAACTTCAACGCCCATTTCGCGGGCAAGAGTCATGACGCTGCGGCGGGTGATGCCGGGCAGGATGGTGTCATGCAGGGGAGCGGTGACAAGCTTGCCGTCAATAAGGAACATCATGTTCATTGCGCCGACTTCCTGAACGTACTTGAGATGCTCGCCGTCCAGCCACAGAACCTGGCTGTAGCCTTCCTTTTCGGCCTCTGCACCTGCAAGGATGGAGCAGGCATAGTTGCCGCCGGTCTTTGCAGAGCCGGTACCGCCGCGGACTGCGCGAACGTATTTGTCTTCAACGCGGATGCGGATGGGTGCAAGGCCTGCCTTGTAGTATGCACCGCTGGGAGCACAGATGATGTAGTAGAGGTAGCTGTGTGCAGCATGTACACCGAGAGCTTCGTCAACCGCGATCATCGTGGGACGCAGATAGAGGCTTGTACCCGCGCTGTGGGGTACCCAGTCACGTTCAACCTGAACGAGCTGACGCATTGCCTCATAGTTGAAATCGATGTCGATTTCGGGCATGCAGAGACGCCTTGCGGAATTGTTAAGACGCTGAGCATTGTCCTTTGCACGGAACATCAGAATTCTGCCGTCGTCGGCACGATATGCCTTAAGGCCTTCGAAAATCTCCTGTGCATAGTGAAGAACGGAGCAGGAAGGATCGAGAGAAAGTCTCTGATAGGGAACGATGCGTGCATCATGCCATTCGCCGTTGTCATAGTTCATCATGAACATATGGTCGGTGAAACGTTTGCCGAACCCGAGGGAAGCTTCTTCCTCAAGGGTGGGTTTTGTTTTAAGCTCGGTTGCTTTTGTGATCTTGATATCCATTTTTGTTCCTCCTGTTTTAAAAAGAGAATTTAATGATGTTTTATTTCATGCGGCGCCGCGCAAACCTTGCGAAAAAAAGCGCCGTTTGGAATCTTGTTTTGACGCGCTCAATGCATCACTTTTCGGCAAGGGGCAGGTACTCCTCACCGAGCATGTGCGGAGCGGAACGACCGTCCGTCCGTTCGATGATATCCGCAATGAACGCATCCGCTTTTTTTGTTTCAACAAGGCAGTTGAATTTTATGTTTTCAAGAAATTCAATATTCCTGACGGTTGAATTTTTGCGGACAAACCCCTCTATCCCGCCGAAACGCGTATAATCCGTTACGAACTCTATTTCGGCGCAGGGCGTCATTGTAACGCTGCCGGCGGCTGAAAGCGCATCCGCAGCGGATCGGCTGTATGCGCGCACAAGTCCGCCGCTGCCGAGAAGGATTCCTCCGAAATAGCGCGTCACAATGATGAGCGCGTTTTCGGTTTCGCTTCGGATAAGCGTGTCCATAATCGGCATTCCGGCGGTTCCGCCCGGCTCGCCGTCGTCCGAAAAACGGCGCAGCGGCGAAGCTCCGCGCAGGTTATACGCCCAGCAGTTATGCGTTGCATCATAATGCTTTTGGCGTATCCGTTCAAGAATCTCAAGTGCCTCCGCCTCGGTTTCAACCGGAAAAGCTCTTCCGATGAAACGCGATTTGTTAACAACAAACTCCGTTTCGGATGCCGCAGCAGGGGTTTTGAATGCTTTCAATGCCATATCGAGTTACTTTTGCGGAGTGCGCAGTGAACATCAAAGGACACTCCGCTGAAAGAATGTTTATTTTTATAAATCAGTTACGGTGCAGCGCCCGACAGAGACGTTGAAAATCCGCCGAATCAGTCCTTGTGAATCAGCCTTACAAAAGTTTTTTTGCCTTTTTTAAGGATGATTCCGTCCGCAAGCTCGGCACTGTCCAAAACCGCCTTTGTGTCCGTAACCTTTCGGTCGTTAACACTGATGCCGCCCTCTCGAACGGATCTTATTGCGGCAGAGTTGGATTTTTCAATGCCTGCAAGCACAAGCAGACGCGTGATGCTCATGCCGCTTTCTTCAATGTCCGCATCGGAAAGCGCGACTGTGGGCATATGGGTAAGGTCGCCCTTGCCGCCGAACAGCGCAAGCGCAGCTTCCTCGGCTCTTTTGGCTTCGTCCTCGCCGTGCACCTGGCTTGTTACGGTGTAAGCAAGCACGCGCTTTGCCTCGTTGATATTTGCGCCTTCCGCGCAAAGCGCTTCGATTTCGTCCATCGGCAGGAAGGTCAGCAGACTCAGGCAGGTTTTAACATCCGCATCGTTAACATTGCGGAAGTACTGATAAAAATCGTACACACTTGTGCGCTCTTTGGAAAGCCATACGGCACCCTTTTCGGTTTTGCCCATCTTCTTGCCGTCCGCCGTAGTCAAAAGGCGGGTCGTAAGAGCGTATGCACGCTTGCGTTCCTTGCGGCGGATAAGATCCGCACCGCCGAGGATATTGCTCCACTGATCGTCGCCGCCCATTTCAAGCTCACAGCCGTATTTGCGGTTCAGGCAGAGGAAGTCATAGCTCTGCATAAGCATGTAGCTGAATTCGAAGAAGGTCAGCCCGCGCTCGAAACGCTGTTTGTAGCATTCCGCGCGAAGCATTTCGTTCACGGAGAAATGCACGGCGATATCGCGCATGAAATCCATGAAGTTGAGGTTTCGGAGCCAGTCCGCATTGTTCACGATAACAGCACCGTTTTCTCCGTCGAAGCGAACCAACCGCTCCATTTGTTTTTTGATGCCGGCAACATTGTTGTCAAGCTCTTCAACGCTGAGCAGTTTGCGCAGCTCCGTCTTTCCGGACGGATCGGCAATCATTGCCGTGCCTCCGCCGAGAAGCACGATGGGATGATGCCCGCATTTCTGCATATGCGCCATAACGCACATTGCAACATAGTGACCGACGGTGAGACTTTCCGCCGTGGGATCAAAGCCGATGTAAAACGTCAGCTTTTCTTTGCCGAGAAGTTCGCGAAGCTCCTCCGGGTGTGAGCACTGTTTAAGGAAGCCGCGCTCGTTCAGAACGTCGTATGCATTGCGCCCGGGGCCTGCAACCCCGTTTGTTTTTTCGGCGCATTTGTTCTCTGTATTCTCTGTATTTTCTGTATTTTCTGAAATCATGCCGTTTGCGGCAATTTCGTTGTTCTCCATTTTATATAAATTATCCTTTCGGTGGATTTGGTGGTTTTTGAACCGAATTTTATTTCTGTTCTTCCGCCATTTCCTTAAGAAGGTCGCCCAACCGCTTTATGCCCTCGCGAATGCGCTTCTCGGGCTCTGCGGAGAAGTTCAGGCGGAAGGTGTTCTGACCTTTGCCCGGGGTTGTGAAGAAAGGCGCACCGGGAACGAACGCAACTTTACGCTCGACCGCACGCTTGAAGATTTCGTTTGCATCCCAGCCCTCGGGAAGGGTGCACCAGATGAACAGACCGCCGACGGGCTGCTCAAAGTGAACCCATTCGGGGAAATGCTCAGCCATCGCATCGGTCATAATGCGGGCTGAGCGGGAATAAACGCCCGATATATACTCTATATGTTTCGGCATAAAGCCGCGATTGATGTATTCGGCAACGATTGCCTGATTAAGGTTCGGCGAGTGAGTATCGCTGCCCTGTTTTGCTATCGTCATTTTGCGGATGAGATCCTTGCTGCCGAAGCAGAGCGCAACGCGCAGACCGGGGGAAATCGTTTTTGAAAAACTGGTCAGAACGATAACATTATCGCTCGTGTCAAAGCTTTTGATTGTGGGCAGCTTTTCACCGGAAAAACGGAGCGCGGCATAGGGGTCATCCTCGATTACGAGCATGTCAAACTCGGCAGCAAGCTCCGCAATGCGCCTGCGCACTTCAACGCCGGAAACCCAGCTTGTGGGGTTCTGGAAGGTGGGAATTGTATAAAACATCACGGGCTTGTGTTCACGAACGACCGCCTCAAGCTCATCGATGTGAATTCCGTCCGGATGAAGAGGAACGGTGACAAGCTTCGCCTGCGCAACATGGAAAGTTTGCAGCGCACCGAGAAAGCTCGGCTCTTCAACAAGCACAACATCACCGGGATTTATGACTGTTTTGCAAATAAGATCAAGCCCCTGCATCGAACCGGTCAGCGAAAGAACATTGTCAAGCTCGCCGTGCAGCCCGCTGTCGGGAAGAATGCTGTCGAGATATGCGCGGCGCAGCGGCAGATAGCCTTCGGTCGCACCGTACTGAAGCAGAGTGTCGGATTTATCTCTGAGCAGCTCATCGGTAATTGTGCGGATCTCTTCCTTCGGGAAGCACTCTTTCGCGGGATTGCCGCCGCCGAAAGAGATGATGTTCGGATCACCCAGAAGCTTGAAAAGCTCCCTGATCGCGCTGCCTGAAACGCCCTGCATACGGTTTGCTGTCTGCATAATATAATCCTCCTTGAAAATCCGTGCGGAAAAATCAAATTCGGTTTCTGCGGAAATTCTCTGCGCCGTGTCCGCTGCCGCAGCACTCCGTTTTGAAACCCGTGAAATGCACCTTTGTGCAAAAATATATTCGAAACCGCCCGCATCCGCCGTCCACAAGACCCTGTGCGCACGTTTTCCATGGTTACATTGTAGCCTGTTGCAACCGCGGTTGCAAATATATTTAGGATGTTTTTGTCAAAACAAGCTGCTTTTTTACGCATTAAAAAGCCTTTGCGGTCAAATATAAAATATAGCCGCATAATGCACACATGCAGGGCGTTTTTCAGTCACGGCCGAGTCAAACAGCTTCCCCGTCGATCATTCGATTCAGGAACTCTTTTTGCAGCATTGCATAGTGCTTTACGCTGCGCCACTGCCGCCGCGCGCGTACTCTCACGTATTCGGCGGACTTCGCTTCGCCCTCGAATCGCATTCCGAGACGCTGCATAACTCGTTCCGAGGCAGTGTTCATGCTGTCGCACCTTGCGCTTATGCGGTGCAGATTAAGGTTCATGAAGCCGAATTGAAGCATTCCCTTCGCTGCTTCGGAGGCATATCCCTTGCCCCAAAATGCTTTGTTAATCGTGTAGCCGAGTTCCGCCTGCTGCCCGTCATCGCCCAAAAACAAGCCCATACTGCCGATAAGCCGGCCCGTCGCCTTGATGCAAACGGCAAAATCAAAAATGCGCCGCGGTTCCATTATCTGCTGTGCAAGGCGGGATTGAACGAAATTCCGAACTTCCTCACGGTTTGCGGGACCCCAGTCCATGTAAATTGTATTCTCCGCATCGCCCGCATAGGCATATACCGCATCGACGTCATCGGCGTTGAATTCGCGCAGCAGCAGACGTTCGGTTTCAAAAATTATAAAGTCAAAAGATATTTCAAAATTCATATTACCTTCATTGCTTTTTAATGCACAGTACCCCGTTATCAATGCACGCATTCAATATTTCCGAACAGGCCGTGCCGGTTTAGGTTGTGTTTCAGTCAAGCGTCATTTTTAATATAAGAACCCGCTCCCAACACATGAAACATGCGGAGCGGGTTTTCATATACTTTATCCGACTGCCGGCCTTCAACCCGGATGTTTTACTTCACTCCGAACAGGCTGCGCAGCTGCATTGTATAATTCATGTCGAAGCTGCCGCAGATAAGGGTTGCGGAGGGAGTGATTTTGCCTTCCGCCGCACCCGCATCAAAGGTGCATCCGGCAAGGAGAATCGTACCGTCGTTGATGAAAGTCAATGCAAGGGTCTGACTTTCGGTTTTGATGTAGATAACGCTGTCCGAACCCTTCTCGACCATCGTCGTTGTCAATGCGGCTTCATTGGTTCTGCTTCCCGCTGCCGCACCGATCACGTTCAGGAACTTGTCCCAATTGCAGGCCGAAAAACTGATTTTAATGCCCTTAATGAAATCGATTATTTTGTTGTAAAGCTCCTGCTGCTCCGCAGGGATATTTGCAGCATCAAACTCCAAAGGGTTGCCGTTGGGATTTGAATAGCTTGTTTTAACCGTAATGCCGGTGATCGGGGTCGTTCCCGCCTGAATTCCGGCAAAGAGCTCGTTAAGGGATTTCATATCATCGTTCATCTGAGGAGTTTTTGTTGAAGGCGCAGGAACGGGCGTGTTGGAGGGAGCGGTTCTGTTTTCGCCGCTGCTGCCGCCGTTGTTGCCGCCGCCGTTGTTCTTGTTGTTGTTATCCTTTTTGCCGCTGCAGCCCGCAAAGGCGAACAGCATCACGACTGCCAGCGCGAACGCGGCGATTCTTGCGATTTTGGAATATTTTTTCATGTTTTTTCCTTTCACTCTTTCGGGCCGCAGCGTTCCGCGCATTCGAAAAGCATGTTCCTGAATTTCGACTGAAATGCGGCAGAAGTCCGCAGCTTGTATTTTTCCGGGAAGCTCAGCCCTTCGGCTTTGCTTTCCGTCGGTTTAATAATAGCACATATGCCCGCCGAACCGCAAGCCCCAAATTGCTAATTTTTACGAATTCTTTGCGGCAAATTGTGTACAGATATTTAAAATCATGCTTTCGCCGTTCAATAGTCCCGTTTCTTCATCAGTTCTTTTCGAATGTAGCGGAAAACTTTTTTCTCCCCGTCGTCACGAAGCATCACAAGCAGTTTTTCAAGCAAAGCCGCCGTTTCCGGATGCATTGCGTTTTTTGCGTTCCCGCGCATAAAATAATCGTACGGGTCGCTCGAAGTGTACGCTTTCCCCTTATAGGTTTTGCACGCCCCCACTCTGTCACAGAACATTTCAACAACATACCGAAGCGGCATTTTAACCGGAGACATGCGCTTTGTTATCGGGCTGTAATCCGTCCAATACTCAAAATGATGCTTGTTGCGCCCCTTATGGTGCATCCACGCAAACGAGCAGCCGTATTCTGCGCGTTCAAGTTCGTTCGGGCTGCGTGTCCCGTCATAATGCCTTGCGCTCGGAATAAATTCCGAGGGCGAAAATTTTGACAAGTCATGTTTGATTCCCTGCCACGGTATGCCTGCCAAAACGCAATGGCGGAACACCGCACGGCGATGCCGCAAAACCGTGCGGAGATGCTTGAAAGGATGTGATTGCGATTTCATTTTTACCCCTCTTTTCGCAATTTTTTATTCACTTATTATCACTGTTTTCGTTTTCGGATTTTTCGGTTCTGCCCGCTTTGTCCGCAGCTGCCGTTTCGCCCGTTTCGGTTTTTGTCGCTTTGGTTCTCAGCTTTCCGGAGCCGGATGAAGCATTATTTTTTTTCTTTTTAAAGCTGCGGCGAACATGCCCGCGCAGATCGTATTTCACGCCCGGCACGGTGTCGATAATCGGAACCCCCCGCTGCCTTGCGCGTTCGTTTGTCCAGTCCGCAAGCAGACGATAAAGCACAGCCGTGACAGGAACGGCAAAAATAAGGCCTGCAATGCCGAACAAGCCGCTGCCCAGAATGACCGCTCCGAGAACCCATGCGCTTGACAGTCCAACCGCATCGCCGACCACGCGGGGATAAACAAGGTTGTTGTCAATCTGTTGTATTATGATAATCATTATCACAAAATACAGCACGAGTTCGGGCTTTCCGGGTGATGTCATAAGGATTATGAACGCACTCGGAATCGTGCTGAGCCACGGGCCGAGTATCGGAATCATTGCGAATACTGCGATAAACACGCTTATCATCTCCGGAAACGGCATGTTCATGATCCGCATTCCGATATAGCACAATATGCCGATTATCGTGCAGCTTGTTATCTGTCCGGCAAAATAACCGCGAAAAGTCAGGTTTGCATACGAAAAAACTTCAAGAATCCCGCTTGAATGCTTTTCATTGAAAACGCTCCTTACGAACCGCCGTGAATGTGCAAGCAGGCGGTTTTTATCAAGGATTGCGTATATGCTGAACGCAAGCGCAAGCAGAATGTCCGCAACCGTGCTTACCGCATTGAAAGTGTAACCCAAAAGCTTCGGAGCAAGATTGGTTGTGAACACTTCCACATTGTCCAGTATCTTGTTTGAAATTTCAACCGCACGCGCCGTAACTTCGTCGCTGAGATTCAATCCCTCCCAAAATTCGGTCGCCCATTTTGCCGCACTGTTGTAATATGTTTCAAAATTGTCAAACAGGATTTTCACGCTGTCCACCGCCTTCGGAATAACAATAACAAGCACGGCGGTGAGAATGCCGAACACGATAAGATAGCTCAGCACAACCGTGAGCGGAACAACGTATTTTTTGCCGGCAGCATGAGCCTTTTTGAACAGAGTTCCCTGAAGTATCGTTGCGGGAATATTGATTATGTATGCAACCATCAGTCCGCACAATATCGGCATCAAAACCGACGTTGTACGGGAAATTACAGCTCTCACCGACGAAAAATGCTCGAGCATTTCATAAAAAGCAATGCCGACGAGAACTACAAAAAGCAGTCCTCTGCCGTTTCTCCAAAGTGCGCGCAGTTTACTCAAAACCTTTCCTCCTTTGTTTTTTTTGCGTAATTACGGGTATTATTCTTTCATTGTGATTGTTCGGCCGTAGTTGTTTCGTTTTGTTCGAACCTTTTTCCGTTGCTTTCGGTTTTTTCGGATTCGGCCGGCCTTTGCTCTTTCACGCAGGACTTAAGATATGATATGGTTGTTTTCAATGCCTGCTCATTCATTCCGCCGCGCATTACAACAACATCCGCCTTGTCGATATACCTGTCGATGTATTTTTCACGCATCGGCTTCACCGTTGCTTTGTACTGCTCCGAAATACTTTCAAGAGAACGTCCGCGTTCGTTCATATCCCGCGCGATACGCCGCAGAAGGCAAATATCGCTGTCCACTTTTATGAACAGTTTCAGGTTCATTATATCACATATTCTGTCATCATAAAAAACATGGATTCCCTCGATTATCAGCACCTCCGGCGGATACATCAGCTCTTCGCTGTCGTCCCGTCTGTGTTCTGCATAGTTGTAACCCTTCCGCGTCACGGGTTTTCCGTCAAGCAGCAGGCGAATATCCTCAAGCATTTCATCAAAATCAAATATTTCGGGAGAATCGTAGTTTACTTTTGTACGTTCTTCAAACGGCTTCCCGCCCTGGTCAAAATAATAGCAATCAAGCCGCATGATTTCGCACGAGCAGCTTAAACCGTCCCGTATTCTTTCGGCAAAAGTTGATTTGCCGCTGCCGCCGCATATTCCAACAATTATCATTTGCATCCTCCGATTCATTAATTCCGTATATCGCATTTTCTTTCGGCGTTCCGAAGCTTTCGGCATTCAGCCTTCCCGCACCGCATGGGCAAAGCATCCATCCGACAGGAATTCGCGGGGGAGTCGAAACCGAATCGTTGCCGCACGCCCGGCGTTTGAGCCCGCAAGAGCCTGGGTAACGCGTCCTCCGCTGATTTTTTCACCGAAAGCATTGAACACGTCCACGGGTTTTCCGAGTTCCGGCAGCGGATTTTCATCATGGCGCGCCGTAATTTCCGCATCAAGCGCACCTTTTGCCCCGTCAGCAAGCCGAATTGCCCGCATTTCGCAGCAGCTCAGGCAGCCGCCGCAGCCTATGCATTTTTCGTAAATAATCCTGTGACCCGCAAATGCTTCGTCGGCATTGTTTTTTCCCTGTTCAATTGCGCCGAAGCTGCATGCCGAATCGCAGTCCCCGCAGTCAAGGCAGGCCACACGGTCGATTATTGCGACTCTGCCGAGCAGAAATCGCTTTTCGGACGGAAGAACCTGTGTCTCAGCTCCCGCGAAAAATGTTCTGTTGTCAATTTCTCCGCGCATATGTTCCCCCCGTTTGTTCAACTGTCTTTTCGTTTGCGGAACCTGTTTTCGGAAACGTTTTTTCTATTCGTTTCCCCTGTTTTTTTCAAGAACGGGTTTATCAATACGCTTTAGGCGGTAAAATGCACCCTCATAGCCGTAAAGCGGAATTTCGCAGTACAGCTCATCCACCGTATGACGGGCCTCACCCAAGTTTTTTTTCCGCCTCCGCCCTGTCTTTCCGCCTTTAACCCGAACGGTCACCGCGCTGCGCATATGTGTTGAAAACACGCATTCGAACCCAATTCTGTGCGTACTGCTCTTTGCTGTCCCAAGCTCCGCGGCCAATGCGCCGATATTCAGCCTGTATGCCGAATGCTCCCTCGGCAAAAAGTTAAAAACAGCAGCGACAGTATCGCTTCCGTTGGTCCGCGCAAATGCAATGACGGAATTTTCGCAATCATCCGCGCTCAGCCAGCGGAAACCCTGCCAGCCTTCATCCTCGCGATGCAGTGCAGGCGTGCTGCGGTAAAACCAATTCAATGCGCATGAAAATTCCTGCATTGCCGCATGAGCGGGATAGTCCAAAAGAAACCAGTCCAACGGCTTTTTAAAATCCCACTCTATAAACTGCCCGAACTCATTCCCCATAAAATTGAGTTTCTTGCCCGGATGCGCGAGCTGATATGCAAAAAGAAGCCGCAGCTGTTCAAACTTCTGTTCGTAACTGCCCTTCATGCGGTTTATCAGGGATAATTTGCCGTGAACAACCTCATCATGCGAAAACGGCAGCACATGCTTTTCGGAAAACGCATATACCATCGGGAAAGTCAGCTTTTCGTGCATGGTTCGTTTTTCCGCCGCATCCGCACTGAAATACTTCAGAGTATCATTCATGAACCCCATGTTCCATTTGAAATCGAAACCCAACCCTCCGAACGCAACCGGTTCGGTAAGTTTCGGAAAAGCCGAACTTTCTTCCGCAATCATAAGCGTGTTCGGGCACTCTCTGTGCACGGCAGCGTTCAGCTTTTTAACGAACTCTATCGCTTCAAGGTTTTCTCTGCCGCCGAAACGGTTCGGGAGCCATTCATCCCTGCAAAAATCATGGTAAAGCATACAGCTCACAGCATCGACCCTCAGACCGTCAAAATGGAATTCGCGCAGCCAATACAAAGCGTTCGAAATCAGGAAGCTCACAACCTCGCTTCGTCCGTAATCAAACAGCAGCGTCCCCCATTGCGGCATCTCGGCGCGGAGCGGTTCTGCGGGTTCGAACAATGTTCCTCCGTCAAATCTGCGCAATCCGCTCTCATCCTTTGTGAAGTGCGCCGGAACCCAGTCCATTATAACCCCAATGCCGCATTTGTGCGCATAATCCACAAGCTCCGCAAGCTGTTCGGGCGCACCGTAACGCGCCGTGACCGCATAATAGCCCGTGACCTGATAACCCCAGCTGTCATCCAGCGGGTGTTCGGCAAGCGGCAAAAGCTCAATATGCGTATAACCCATTCTTACGCAGTAATCGACGAGTTCGCGTCCCAATTCAGAGTAGTTCATGCCCTGTTTCCACGAGCCGGCGTGAACCTCGTATATGTTTATCGGTTCGGTGAAAAGATTCCTCTGCGCACGGAGTTTAAGATATTCGCCGTCGCTCCACACATTCCGGGGAATGCCGTGAAGCACACTTGCCGTTCCCGGCCGAAGTTCCGAACGGAATGCGAACGGGTCGGATTTAAGCACCGTTTGCCCGTCCCTGCCGGTAATTGCAAACTTGTATCTGTCGCCCTTTCCTGCCTCCGCAATACGGCAGCTCCAACAGCCCGTTTCTCCGAATTTTTCCATCGGATTTGCGCCCTGTTTCCAATTGTTGAAATCGCCCACAACGGATATTCGAACCGCATTCGGTGCAAAAACGGAGAATTCCCAATATCGGATGCCTCCGGTGTTCCGCTCGTGCGCACCCAACGCGCGATAAGCATATGCATTTTCGCCGTGATTAAAAAGATAGACTGCCGTTTCGTCCATTTCAGCTCCTAACTTACAGGGTTCAGCCTTCGCCGCGCCCTGCATTTCCGTTCAGCTATTTTCCGACACAGAACCGTTCAAAAATGCGATCAAGAAGCTCCTCCGAAACTTCTCTGCCGCTTATTTCGCCGAGGCAGTGCAGTGCATTCCCGACCGATTCCGCAACAAGCTCGGTCTGCGGAAGAAGCATTTCGGCCGCATTCCCGCCTTTGGAAAAAAGTTCCGCCGCCCCACAAAGTTCCGCACAAGCCGCACTCAGGCACTCGATATGCCTTTCATTCGTCACAATCGCACGCCCTTCGGAAAGCCCGACCGCCTCCGCAATTCGGTGTTTCAGCTCATCCAGTCCGAAACCCGTGCGGCAGCTGATTCGGCTTATGCTCCCGCCGTTTTCGGGCGCAATATTTTTCAGCTTTTCAGCCGCCGTCCCGCAATCCGACAGATCACATTTGTTTATTACGAAAATTACATTTCGGCAATTCATGCCGAAAACTTTTTGAACGAGTCTCTCATCCTCCTGCGTTATGCCCGCCGAACCGTCAAACAGCAACAGCACACATTCTGCGGAAGCGGCTTCGTGCAGAGCGCGTTCAATTCCGATTTTTTCAACCGCATCGCCGGTTTCGTGAATGCCCGCCGTATCGGCAATGCGAACAGGCAAACCAAGCAAATCGATTTTCTCTTCCAAAACATCGCGTGTTGTGCCCGCAATATTTGTAACGATTGCACGTTCCGCATTCATCAGTGCATTTAGGAGGCTGGATTTTCCGACATTCGGCCTTCCGAGAATGGCAAGCTTTGCCCCCTCGCGTATAATTTTATTGCAATTCCCGTTGTCAATCAAGTCCCTTATGCGGGAAATTGCCGAATTCAGCACCTCCGGCGCAGCCGAAAGCACCTCATCCTCCATTTCCTCCGGGTAGTCCATTGCTGCCGCAAGTTCGCTTGCAAAATCAAGCAGCTTTTCTTCAATTGCGCCGATTCTCCTGCTCAATCCGCCCTCGAGCTGCTCCAACGCCGCACTCGCTCCGCGCCGCGTTTCTGCATTTATCAAATCCATCACCGCATCAGCCTGAACAAGATCCATCTTTCCGTTCAAAAAGGCGCGTTTTGTGAATTCACCCGCTTCCGCAAGCCGCATCCCCCGCCGTGTCAGCGCGCGCGATACAGCCGAAACGACGGAATAGGAGCCGTGCAGATTAAGCTCAAACATATCTTCACCCGTGTAGGAATGCGGTGCACGGAAATAAACCGCCATAGCTTCGTCAAGCACGGCCAAGGCACCCGTATCGTTTTCCTTCCGTTCTTCGCCCTGTCCGCCGTCGGGTTCAATTCTGTCGGTTATTTTGCCGTAATTCAGCTGCCGATGTTCGATTCTGCCCGAAAAAATCTCCCTGAGAACGGGCAAAACACCGCTTCCGCTTGCCCGAATTACAGCAATCGCACCGCCCACCGGGGTGGACAGTGCGAAAATATTATCATTGCATGTGTTAATTTTTTTCATGCCTTCAATGCTGCCAAAACGAGTTTACCGTGTTTATGCCTTGTCGCGGGGACGCTGCGGTCTTCTGCCGCGCTTCGGCGCAACAACAACCCTGCGATTCGGCTCTTCGCCCTCGCTGTGGGTGGTAACATAGGGGTTGTTCTGCAAAGCGGAATGCAGAATCCTGCGCTCATAGGGATTCATGGCTTCAAGGGTTCTCGGCCTGCCCGTTGATTTAACCTGCGCCGCAACGCGCCTTGCAAGACGGATAAGGGTTTCTTCACGCTTTTCACGGTAGTCCTCGGTGTTGATGGTAACGCGTGTATAGCCGTCCACCTTGCGATTGCGGTTAATAACAAGCCCTGTCAGATACTGAATTGCATCCAAAGTCTCGCCGCGGTGACCGATAAGAACGCCCATTGTGTCGCTGTCAATACGCAGCCTTATCGCATCCTCTTCCCTTGCCGCAAGCACCTTTCCGCTGATGCCCATTTTTTCGATAAGTTCCGTCACAAATTGAGCCGCAGGTTCACCCTCGGCAGCCTCCTCGGTGTAATTCACGGGAGGTTCTTTCACGGCTTCGGGCGCGGGCTCTTCCTCGCGGTTCTGCCTTTGCGGACGGCTGCGATTGCCGCGGCTGTCACGGTTTGCACGATTGTTTCTTTCGTATTTTTCGTTCCTTTCGGGTTTGGCGGCGAACTCGTCCTCCGCCCTGTTCACTGTTTCGGGAACATCGTACTTTGCATTTTCATCATACGCTTCCGCTGCGGCGGTTCCCGTTCCGACCGGCATATCCGTTTCCGGAATTTCGGGTTCGATAATCTCTTTGCGTGTTTCTTCCACGCCCTCTGCAATTGCTGTCACGGTTTCTCTGTCTTCTCTGCGGCGGTTGTCGCGATTCTCGCGGTTGTCACGTCCGCTGCGGTTATCGCGGTTTCCGCGCCTTTCGGTGCGTTCGCGGCGTTCGCGGGCAAGTTCCGCCGTGAAATCGGGAACAACGACTTCCTCGGCGGGTTTTTCCGTCAACTCAACGATTGCAGGTTTTGCACCGATGCCGAGAAGACCTTTTGTTCCGTGTTGAATAACATTTATTGTGACCTCGTCGATTGACAGGCCGAGCTGCTGAAGACCGCTGAAGATGGCTGCATCAACGGATTTTCCCGTTGCTTGGATTGAACGCATGTGTTTTACCTTGAAGCATCTGCGCACTCGGTGCTGCACGCACGGTGTGCCGCAGTGCTGCCGCGCCTGTTTGTGCGGCATATCCTTTCGTTATTTGTGTTTTAATTTGTTTTCACACGGGCGGACGGGAAAGACGCCGTCATAATGTGCTGCTCTGCCCGATAAAATCCGAAGTTTGCTGCGGCGTTTCGCTGCTTTCGTGCAATTCGGACGGAGTTCGGCAACCTGCGAAAGTCCGAAAAGAACGATGCGGTACGCAGTTCCGCCGCCGGAACCGCGCACCGATTAAGTGAATTTTATTTTGCTTTTGAAGGTTTTGCGGAAGAAACTTCATCCGCATTTTCCTTTTTGCTCATGATAAGGTTCGTGAGCTGGGACGTGATAATCTGAAGCACGCTGCTGAGAACCCAATAGAGCGAGAATGCCGAGGTGGAGCTCAAGCATACAAAGAAGCTCATTATCGGGAACAGCCACAGCATGAAATTCATGCTTTGCTGCTGCTGAGCGGCACCGGGGTTCAGCTTCTTGGACTGGCGCATTGAGAGCCACGCCGAAAGCAGCTGGAAGCCGGTTGCAAGCACCGGCAGGATGAACCATCCGTTATTGTTTCCGTGCTGATATTTTTTCATCAGGTTATCGTATTTTTCAACGGCGGTGTCCGTCGGCAGCAGATCCATGCTGCTCGAGCCGAATTCGCCGGTTGCAAGTCCGGCCTTAACAAGGGTTTCCCAAATCACTTTGCCCTCAATCTTATTGCCGGCCGCATCGGTGTACCCGGTGTGGAAAAGTTTAAGATTGCCTATATTGTTTGATTTTGTGCACGCACAGGTCGAAGAATTGCCGTAAGTTTTAACGGTTTTCGCAGGCGTGACGACAGGCGCAAAGCCGCTGTCCGGCTGCCAGATGTTCGTAATCCAGAGGAAGCTGTAGCTGTCGAAAGTCTCCTGCGCTTTTTCCTCGTTAACGATCGTTTCGTATGTGAGCCGAACGGTCTGTTCATAGCCCCAAAAGCGGAATGCTGCAAGGAAGCAGAAGAAAAGCGGAAGCGTCAGCAGCAGAGGAAGACAGCTTGAAAGCATACCAATGCCGTTTTCCCGCATGAGTTTGTTCTGCTCCATGCTGAGCTTTTGCGGATTGTCGGCATATTTCTTTTTCAGTTTTTCGATTTCGGGCTGAATCTTTGCCTGTTTGCGCTGATTTTTGCGATTGTTGATATCGGGAAGGATCTGAATTATGCGCAAAGCAAGCGTAACGATAAATATCGTAAGAAAATAATTGTTGCCAAGCACGCTGTAGAGCCAACGAAGCAAATCAAAAAACCACTCGGTAAGGAAGAAATCGTTAATCATTTTCTGTTATTTTATCCTTTCTGTCCGTCAGTCTGCGGCACTTATTTTTCCGATACCGTACGTTTTGCGTACAGGTCTCCCCTTTTTCGGCCGCACCGCCCGATTCCGTTTCGTTCGCCGCCGCCTTCCGGCAACGAAAAAAACGCATCAGATTAAGCTTTTTTTCGGATGTCTTATTCGGAACGGGATCGTATCCGCCCTTTGAAAACGGGTTGCAGCGCATTATGCGCCAAACCGCAAGGAATAACCCCTTGAACGCTCCGTGTATTCTCAAAGCATCGATTGCATACTGAGAGCAGCTCGGCGTATAACGACAGCACGGACCGCTGCGCGGCGAAACAAACAGCTGATAGCTTTTTATAAGCTGAATAAACAGCCGTGCGGGTAAACTCAGCCGTTCGCGTTCGGAATCATTTTCGCGCCCCCATGAGTTCATGTCGGGTTCCCGCCGCAATTTTCGTTATCGCTTTCCTTCGTTTCCGCCTCCGCATCGCTTGCCCGCTGTTTTTCCTTCTCCTGCGGTGGGTTCGTATTTAAGTACCCCGCCCGTTTGAGAGAATATCTCATTGAGCTGCGAATGTCCGGAAGCTTTTCGTCAACTATCGGCTGCCTCGCAATAAAAATAAGCCTGCATCCCGGCTTTATGCAGGGAATAAGCGGGGTCACAGCCTCACGCATACGGCGTTTTGTTTTATTACGAACAACAGCGTTGCCGATTTTTTTACTCACGGAAAAACCGATTTTGACTTCGCCCTGTCTGCCCTTGGCATAAATCAAAACCACGCTCCGCCCCCCGACCGATTTCCCGATACGATAGGTTCTGCGGAACTCCTTATTTCGTTTGAGAGAATAGCAACGCTTCACTTTCAGTTTTCAGATTATCACGCATATGCCGACCGATTCGTTTTTGCCGAGGAAGCACTGAATACACATCAAAATACAGATTTTAGCAAAAACTCTTAAAAATCAGCGTTTGTTCAGTTGGTCTGTCGTTTTTTCAGGCAATACCGCACATCAAAACATATATTAAAACCGTATGCTGCGCAGCGCAATCCGGTGCCGCCGCGCGACATATTTTATATTGTTATTGTTCGGGTGCCGACTACTTTCCCGTTTGTTCCGTTAAAACTCAAAGACCGTTCAAAACAGCGTTTCCGCAGCAATTCAATGGCTTTGTGAAACTCACGCGCAGGCAAAGCTCCTCAACACAAAACCAACCGAAAACACACCGAACGCCTGCCGCCTCATCGGAGCACAGTTGTTCAAAATGTTAATGAACTTATGAAATGATACCGCCTCGGGTGCGGCACAGCCGCACACCGAGTCCGCTCCGCCGTACGGGCGAACATATTAAGCGGGATCTTCGCCGGAAAAAGCTCTTGTAAAAAGCCTTTGTGAGCAGTGTTCGCAGCAGGCTGCCCGGTTAAATCCGCCGCAGGCTGCAAACCGTTTTTCCTCGTTTGAGGTCTCAAAAAAGCGAGCCTGCCGAAAAGCAAGTCCCGCATTCGCGCATGTTTCGCTTAAAATCGGAAGTTCAATCCCCCGCATTGGGCAAAAACACGGCGCAAATCATAGAAAAGGCTTATGCAGACAGTTTCTTCCTGCCCTTGCTGCGCCTGCGTGCGAGCACGTTGCGGCCGTTGGCGGTGCTCATGCGCTTGCGGAAACCGTGAACCTTTTTCCTCTGCCTAACTTTGGGCTGAAAAGTCATCTTCATAGTGTACAGTACCTCTTTCTTGCTTATTTACAAGGGAATATCGCAATCTGTCCGACCCATGCTCAAAGGAGCATTTTCGGCGAAAAAAGTTTCGCTCGGCAGATTTCCGAAGAAAACCCCATAGTGTCACAATTAGTTATTATAGCCGCAATGCCCCCGTTTTGTCAAGCCCGAATTCGCACATCCGAGCCTGTTTTTATTTTATTTTTGCAATATATTATCATCTTTTTATTTGTCTCATCATGCAGCATTCCTCAACCCGTTCCGTTCGGCCGCGTTTGCTTCCCGCCTTGCTTAAACTCCCGATTTTGTTCCGCACAGCCGCACTGCGTTCGCTTTCATACGCACAGGCGGCTGCATTTTGTTTTGATAATATAATTTTTCAAAGGTTTTTTTCTCTTTTCAATCCCGTTTCGATATGCTATAATTTAAATGTCAGAAAATGCGCGGGTTTCTTCGTCGGTTTGACGATCGGCCTGCGCGAAACAAACACAAAGGAGATTTACCATGCCTGTTAATCTTAAAGGGCGTTCCCTGCTTACCCTCAAGGATTTCACTCCCGATGAAATCCGTTATCTTCTCAACCTTGCCGCCGACCTTAAGGCAAAAAAGCGTGCCGGTATTCCCGGTGATCTGCTTGCAGGCAAGAACATCGTTCTTCTTTTCGAAAAAACTTCCACCCGCACCCGCTGCGCATTCGAGGTTGCCGCGCTTGACGAAGGCGCACATGTAACCTTCCTTTCCAACAGCCAGATGGGCAAAAAGGAATCCCTTGAGGACACCGCAAAGGTTCTCGGCCGTTTCTATGACGGCATTGAATTCCGCGGCTTCAAGCAGGAGACCGTTGAGCTGCTCGCAAAGCATTCGGGCGTTCCCGTATGGAACGGCCTCACCGACCTGTATCATCCCACTCAGGTTCTTGCAGACTGCCTCACCATCATGGAAAACATCGCCAAGCCCCTCAACAAGGTCAAGCTCGTTTATGTCGGTGATGCACGCAACAACATGGGCAACTCCCTCATGATCATCTCCGCAAAACTCGGTATGCACTTTGTCGGCATCGCTCCCAAGGCTCTCTTCCCCGAGGATCATCTTGTTGAAGAAATGCGCGAGCTTGCAAAGACCACCGGCGCAAAGATCGAATTCTCCGAAGATATCGCCGCTGTTGACGGTGCGGACGCTATCTACACCGACGTTTGGGTTTCCATGGGCGAAGAGGCTCAGTTTGAAGAGCGCATCAAGCTCCTCACCCCCTACCGCGTAACCATGGACATGATGAACATGACCCATAACCCCGACTGCATCTTCCTCCACTGCCTGCCCAGCTTCCACGATCTTGAAACCTCCGTCGGCAGAGAGATTTACGAAAAGTACGGCGTTGCAGAACAGGAAGTTACCGACGAAGTCTTCCGCGCTCCCTGCTCCAAGGTATTCGACGAAGCCGAAAACCGCATGCACACCATCAAGGCCGTTATGGTCGCAACCGCAGGCAGATAAGCTTTGCCCTGCCGTTTGGCAATTCGGATTCCGCGCCTGATTTTGTTTTGCGCTTAGACTGAATCCGATTGAATAACAAAACACGCTGCATCCTTTTTCGGGTGCAGCGTTTTTGTGTTTGCTGTGTTTGCGCCGTTATATTGACGTGCGGTTCGGCTCAGCAGTCAAGGTAAAAGATAATGTCGCTCTTGCCTTCCTGTGCCGTGCCGCGATAGACTTCCGTGTCAAATCCGCCGATGCGGAACCCGCATTTCAGGTAAAAAAGACATGCACCGAGATTATTGTCCTGTGCAATGACGTAAATCCCGCGATACCCCTTTTCCCGCGCAAGCTCTTTCGCGCGTTCGATAAGCTTCATTCCGATGCCGCGGCCCCGTGCCGCCGCGCTGACCTTCAGGTCATAGAGGTACATATACTTAAAGAAGCCTTCCTGCATTATCGCAAGTCCGATACAGTTTTCCGCATCGGCACCGCTTGCCGCGCCGCGAATGCTCTCATCATCGCATTCGCCGTCATACGCGCCGATAAAAGTGCAGTTTTCGCTCATTTGTTAAACCATCCTTGACAGCAGGAAATCAGGAGCTTTGCCTATAAAAACGTTTTCGGTGACATCGATTACTTCACAATCATCTTTTGCATATTCATCTATAAAACTCTGTTCGCTGTCGAAAACAATTTCCTGCCCGTACCACGGTTTTCCAGACTGTGGGGTCAGCTCCAAATAAACAGCTTTTCTTTCCAGAAAAAAGGTTAAAACGGTATGGAATTTGCTGTTTTGCTTATCATGTAATAGCCATATTTTGCTTGGGATGCTAAGGTCATCCAGAATAGATTTCATCAGAACAACAACATCATTACACGTGCCGACTTTTGCCTTCATAGTGTCTTTTGGATCTTGAATGCGATATTCAGTCAATAGACGTTCAAAGAATTCTTTATCAAAACCTTTTGTCATATCAGGTTTGTGTGTGATGCCATCCAAAAAGAATCCGTATTCGTAGCCATTCTCCAAAAGTTCCTGTTTTAGCAACGCACATACTTCCTGAATCAACATTTCCATCACCTCCAAAAACTTCGTTTTGTCAACATCTTATAAACCCATAAAAACCTATTGCATGTACCATTTTTCGGGCTTAATCTATTTATTATACAATCAATATACAAACGTTTTACTAACGAAAGCAACGTACGGATCGGGTGTCCAATCGCTCGGCTCAACGGACAGAACATCCGCTTCGTGACGCTCGGCTTCGCTGTCCGCACAGTAGTTTTCCACCCTGCATAAAACATGATCGCCGACGCAGTATTCATCCGAAAGCCTGCCGTTAAGCTTCAGTTCGTAGGGCGATGGGATAACGGGGCTTGCAAAGAAACAATCCGCATATATTCTTGTAATTATAACGTGGCCGGTCGAATCCTTTTCGATTTTTTCGACCGTTGATTTATTCAGTCATTCCCCATCAAAGTCTCTGTTCCTCAAATCGTCCGCATTTTTCCAGCTTATTGCGTTTATCTGTGCGGGATAAGTTTCTTTTATGCCGCCCTTATACGTCACCCGCACAACCGTCCCGACATTAAATCCGATCCGTTCAAGATTGCCTGTGCCGAATTGAATTTTATCGCTGCTTGCGGCTTCCGCCGTGCCCGCAGCGGGACGAACCGTAACAACGCTTCCGTTAATCTCCGTAATTTCCGCATCAAAAACATGCTCAATGCCCGCTTCTTCCTCTGCCCAAAGCTCATCAAGCGTTTTTTTAAGATCCTTTCCGAAATAAACCTTTGTTTTTTCGTATGTTCCGCCGGCGTAAAACTTTTTCCATTTAACAATGCGGTATGTCAGCGCCGCATATTCCCGCGTTCCGCCGTCGTCGAGTGCCGCCTTCGGGATCGGTACAGCCAAAACGGCGACAGCGATCACAGCAAATATGATTATGAATACCCAAACCCTTTTTGTCTTCATTCCTACTTCCTCCTTTCTAATTTCTAATTCCTAATTCTCTTCCTGAAGTTATAATAGCATATACAATTTGGAAAGTCAATCAAATGATTCGAAAATACCCAATTGAGGAGTGTTTTTCAAAATTTAAGCACCGAACCCTGCGATTCGGTGCTTCTGTTCTATTCATTGGTCTGCTCCGGAAGCAGACACAGTTCCCCGCTGTCAACCTCAAACCGTTCTATGTCCACTCCGGTATAGTAATGCTGCAAAATTTCATCGAAACTGCTGCCGTTTTTTGCCATTGCATTTGCCCCGCACTGGCTCATGCCGACGCCGTGCCCAAAGCCGAAGCAGGTGATTTTAACATTCGACTGCGTGATTGAAAACTTAACATTGGTGCTGCGGAGTTTGAGTGCGTTCCTGAGCTGCTGCCCGGTAACAACGGTGCCGCCCAAACGAATCAGCTGAATCCGCCCGCTCTCCGTGCGCTGCCAAACGTCAACATCCTTTGCGGGGTCGGACATTTGCGCATCGGGAAAAGCCGAATTCACTTTGCTGATAAACTCAGCCGTCGTGTAGCATTTTTCCGAAGTAAACTCCGGCGAATCCTCTTCCCCGCCGCTCTCAACCGAAACAAGATAGGGCAGAGCAACAGCGAATACGGCCTCGCAGTTTTCCGTTCGCCCGCCGGAGGAAGAATGGTACAATGCAGTCACCAGTTCTCCGCCGCTTGTCAGAACAAGCCCTTCCGTTTCATGCACGGCGGCTTCAATGCGTGCATAATAGTTTTCAAACGAGCTGCCCCAGCGTTCCCGCAGCTGTTCCGTTGTCAGAAAAGCTTGGCAGCAGGCATAGTCCGTGCAGATGGTATGTCCGCTTTTGCAGCGAAGCTCACCCGTCAGGTGCTTCATCGCAAAGGTTCGAGCCGCAACAGCCTGCGCTTTCAATGCTTCCTTTTCATACGTTGCGGGCATCTCCGCCGCAGTGACATGAATGATGTAGTCCTCCGTATCCATCGGAACGACCTCCTCACCGTTCCAAACTCCGATTCCGTTTGCCGAAGGTAACGTTTCATACTTTTCGCCTGCGAGAAGATTCAGACCGCTCACAATATCGGGCATCAGATCAAGGCCCGCATTCACGCTGCCTGCCGTGCGCGGTGACGGGACTCGTCCCCCGACGGACACGGCGGAAAGAACTGCGGTCGATAAGCCGACAATTCCCGCCGCAAGCAGCATTCCGATCGTTTTCTTCATGTTCATGTCACATTGTTATGCGGTTCTTTACAAGATTATTACATTTAAATTCGCGTAAACCTATTGAATACCGAGGCCTCTGCGTTGTATAATATAGCTGTGAAAGGGTATGTGAAGCTTTTCATGCGCGACAGCTGATTTTTAAAGCAAACGACCCTTTACGCCATTCATTACATGAAAGAGAGGAAGAAATATGCTGCTGAACACAATGCTTCTGCTGTCCGGCGGAGATTTTTTCAGCCGTTGGCTTGAAGGCTGGAACCTCGGCGGGCTGATACTCGTGCTTATCGGCGCGGCTTTGATAATCATCGAAATGCTGATCCCGGGATTCGGCATTGCAGGCATATCGGGCGCGGCAGCCGTGATTGCAGGGCTTATCATAGGTTCGAACGACCCAATATCCGCGCTGTTCTCGGTTGCAATACTTGTTGTAATTCTCAGCATCGCAGCGGTCATAATATTCAAAGTTGTTTTCGGCAAACGGAAAACAGCAAAAAACTCCCGCATTGTGCTTAACGAAAGCATTGCAGCGGAAGCGACCGACCGCGTGACCGCCGAATCAGCCGAGCTCATCGGCAAACAGGGGATTGCGCTCACTGCGCTGCGGCCGAGCGGTGCTGCACTTATCAACGGAAAACGTTACGATGTGCTTGCCGACGGTGAATTCATTGCAAAAGATGAACCGATCGTTGTTTGTGCCGTTGAAGGTCTGCGCATCAGCGTTCGACGCCCGAACGAAACGGAATGATTCATCGTCCTTGACTCCGGAGCGGAGTTTTATCCACACTCAATGAAAAAGAAACCTATTGACGACAAAAAAGAGAACAAGCGGCCGTTTTTCTATTCTCAGTTTTATGACGCATCGGATATTGAAGCGGCAAGCAAAAATGCATACAACACCGAAATGAGCAGCAAAGAGCTGAACAGGCGGCGCAAGCGAGACTGGATCTTTCTTCTTATCGGCGTACCTGCATTCATCGCACTGCTGTATCTTATCGCCTTAGCTTTGCGCTGAGCCGGAAAGGGCTGCCGCCGATGCCGCAAACGGTATCGCATCGCAGCCATATATTCCGGAACAGTATTTGAACAGTATTTATTTGAAAGGAAAATACAAAAATGAACGCACTGAACCTTATTCAATTCGAAAACCCCTTGGTTTTCGCCGATGCCCCCGCAGCCGGCATGTCTGTCGGCGCAATCATCGGCATCATAATCGGCGCAGTCATCCTGCTGATATTCTTCTTCTCCTTCTTCCCCGTCGGGCTTGCGATTTCGGCAGGAGCATCGGGGGTTCATGTCGGGCTTTTCCAGCTTGTCGGTATGCGTATCCGCAAAGTAAACCCGCATCGCATTGTTGAACCGCTCATCAAGGCAACAAAGGCAGGGCTTGATTTAAATCTGAACAAGATGGAAGCGCATTACCTTGCGGGCGGCAACGTTGACCGCGTTGTGAATGCGCTCATCGCCTCCCAGCGTGCGGGCATCGCACTTGATTTTGAAAAGGCATGCGCAATTGACCTTGCGGGCAGGGATGTTCTGACCGCAGTTCAAATGAGCGTCAGTCCCAAAGTTATCGAAACACCCGTTATCGCCGCAATTGCAAAGGACGGCATTGAGCTCCGCGCAAAGGCAAAAGTCACCGTTCGCGTCAATATCGACCGTCTTGTCGGCGGTGCAGGCGAAGAAACGATCATTGCCCGCGTCGGCGAAGGCATTGTTACCACCATCGGTTCTTCCGTCAGCCACAAGGATGTTCTTGAAAACCCCGACTCCATCTCTCAAACCGTTTTGAACAAGGGTTTGGACAGCGGCACGGCATTTGAAATACTCTCCATCGATATTGCGGATGTTGATGTCGGCGTGAACGTCGGTGCAAAGCTTCAGATTGACCAGGCGGAAGCCGATAAGCGCATTGCACAGGCAAAAGCAGAGGAACGCCGCGCTATGGCGGTTGCACAGGAGCAGGAGAACAAGGCGGAGGTTGCAGGTATGCGCGCCCGCGTTATCGAGGCCGAAGCCCAGGTTCCCCTTGCAATGGCTGAAGCGTTCCGCAGCGGCAATCTCGGTATCATGGATTACTATAAAATGAAGAATCTTGCCGCCGACACCGAAATGCGCGAATCCATCGGAAAAACCACCGCAGGTTCCGCCGACGTTAAATAAACAGTCGAAATGCACCCGTTTCCGCGGCTGTCATGCAGTTGCGGAAACGGTCGGCAATCGATTTAACGAAAATTAGTTTACGGAATCAAACAAACAGAATCCAAACGTATCGAAAGGAGGCAGCCATGCAGCTGTTGATATTCATTGCGGCAATCGGCTTCTTTGTTCTCAGAATTCTTGCGTCAAGCAAGAAAAAGCAGCCTGAAACCGCCGAAAACGGTGCTGCGAATCGGTTTGCCGAAAACGAATCGGACGAATTCGCCTTCGGAACGGGTTTTGCGCAGGGGAAACCGAAGCCTGCCGCACAGAACCGAACCGAGGGCAGAGCATACAGTGCATCCGACTCCTATTGCGGCACGGCAAACTGCACCGGCGGCAGCATTCACGAAGGTGCTCATGAGGGCGAAGTTCGCGCTCCGCGCTCCCCGTACGGAACCGGCGGCGGAAACATGCGCAGCAATGCATCCTCCGGCAAAAAAACCGCAGCAAGCCAAACGGCAAAGAAAACTGCGGCACGGCAGCCCGCCGCCGCAGTCCGACCCGATGACGATCCCGCATATGAGCAAAAACAACCGGTTGAAAGCACAAAAAAAGTGCAGAGCGGAGCGGACAGGCTGCTTAAAGCCATCTCGGCTCAGCCCGCAGTTACCCAGGGCATTATCTGGAATGAGATTCTTTCCGCACCCGCTGCGGCAAGAGATTCGGATTGATACAGCAGACTTTTAACCGAACGGCAAAGGCTTTTTATTGAGCTTCAAACAGGAACAAAACCGCTTCCCTTTTCGGAGGCGGTTTTGTTCCCGGATTAGAAATATATGATAACTAAGGAGAAGATGACATTTTGAACCGAATCATCTGTTTTTATCAAGCATGTTGTCTGTCAATATAGTAATCTCATCATCACTTAAATCAATCTCTTTGATTGGCTTTTAGCTGATACCGCTGACTTTTTTTCCGTGGCGTTTGGATTTTCTTTTTTTACAGCAGCGTTTATTAACAGAGCAGCACCTGCGCCTATTATGGCGGTAACCACACTGAGCCCAATCATCGGCAGTACCATGCTTGCTTGCCCGCTCTGATACCCGCTCTCATACCCATTCCAATGCACCACATTCACAAATCTCACCGGTCCGCCCAGCTCACATGCTCTTTCTGTAAGTTTTCCATATGGCCAACCCTGCCCATCAAAGTTAATAATTTCACTAAGTTTCATTTTTTTGTTTTCCTTTCATAATTTTATTTTAAATAAATTCTACCGTATAGTCCGCAAAGCAGCCGAGAAAGTTTCCGATAAGTTTTTTTGCATTCGATTCAACGGTGTCAAAAAAACCTTTTTTCTGAACCTCCTCAAGTCCTTCCGATTCAATTTCCGAAATCAGCGTTTGATATTGCTCAAAATCGATCGGATTCAGCATACTGTTCTGTTCATTGCATACAACGCTGTCCCAAATCAGCTGATTGCTCATGATTTTCGCCTGAGGCAAAGCGACATAGATCTTCATGCTTTCATTATCCACCCGAACGGCAATGTCCTCAAGCGAATAGCCCGCTTTAACTATGCCCGTGCAGGTCAATTCAACATGGTTCGTTGAACCCGGAATGGGAATCTTGTCCACAAAATAGCGGGTAAAATCCTTCCCCCGGGTCACGGTGTAATCTCCTTCGCATGTTGCAAGCTCACCGATTTCAAGAATCTTCGCCTCAACTTCATCCACAGTGATGATGGATTTTTCAACTTCACCCGGAAGCTTCAGATCGATGCCGCTGCTGCTTGCGGGAACAACTTCCGCTTTTCCGCCGTTCGAACGATTTCCGAAAAAGTATCCGAATCCGAACACGATTGCCGTCACCAGCAACACGGCAAAAATCCCACCCAAAACCTTTAAAAATTTCTTCATGTCCGCATCCTCCTCTTACAGCCACGCTGTGATGAATACAATAAAGTAAAGTGCCGCAATAACGCCGACAATACCCAAAAGAATTTTTCCGATGATCTTCATTCTTCTTCGCCTACCTTCATTTCCGAAATTTTCCGCATTGCCTCGATTTGCTTCAACCGGCAGATAAGTCCGACCTTGTACGCAAGTTCTCTGTTCTCCGCCGCTTTTTCGACGAGAAGCGAGGCAATAACCCTTTGTTTAACAGTCATTTTTTATCTCCTTTCGGCTGTTGTTTTTTTGTATGACTGAATTATAATGCAGTTCATCCTTCGGAAAAAGGGCAAAAACTGCGGAATAACCCTGCCGTTTTCCCTAAAAAATGCAAAAAACGCCGATTAAATGCATAAATCGACGTTTTCAGGTTTAATCTGCACCTGTGCAGCCCGTGTTATTTTTCCGTTTCGCAATAGTTTTTCTGAAGTTTGATTTCTCCGTCGGCAACCATTTGCTCAAACCAGAATTGAAGCGTTTCAACCGTTACGGATATCTTTTCCAATTCGGCCTGAATACCCGTAAAATCAATCATTTCATCTTCCGAAATTTGTCCGTCCGCCGTTATCTCAATCAGCCGTTCCTGCTTTTTCTGCATTGCGTTGAGCGATGCAAGCATTTCAAGCACAATTCGAGACAGATCCTTGACCTTTATCTCCGGAACATATTGCTGCCCGATTGGACACTCGTGCGCACAGTAATAATTGCACAGATTCGGGTTCCTGTACCCGCGGGACATTTCAAGCACTTCGTCCGAACGCGGCACAAATCCCCCGTTTTCAATTCGTTCAATGCGATCCGCCGAAATCCAGCCCAGCACTTCGCTCGCCTTTTCCCGCGAATAGCCCATGTTTTCACGGCAAATTTGATATTGAGTTTTATTATCCTTGTTCGATGTTCTCCCCATTTTTTCGTTCCTCCCGTTTTTTTCATTCTGCGGATGCTCCTGCGAAACAACTTTGTAAAACAGCGGAAGCTGCAAAATCTTAACCCATAACCGTGCCTGCCCGTTCCCCGTGCCGCATATTCGCTCCGCACACCGAAAAAAATCGTTGCTGCAATTCGGCAATATTATTTTACAATAAATATATCCGAGTTTCAAGTCGAATTGCGGCGGAAAATCTGCCTTTTTCACGACAAAAGAATTGCGGCGGACGATAAGCATTATTCATACCGGACTCAACTTTGTTTAAAAAAGCGGTTGACATGTTTAAATTTGAACGCTAAAATATATGTACATTCATATTTCTCATGCATATCTCTGCATATGCAAAATCGGATTTAATGCAGCAAACAGGAGGTCTTGTACATGTTGAATAAAGCATTTATAGAACTTTGCGGAGATGCCGACAGCTTTTCTCCGGGAACCGGCATGATAATGGCGGACAGGCAAATCAAGCGTGCATTGGAGCGTGACGAAATTTCAATCGATGAAATCGGCAACGCGAAAGCTGTCGCACGTTTAAGAAACGGCAAGTGGTTTATGTTGTTCGGCGGATGGGACTACGATGGAAATCATACCGCAATGCTCGGTGCGGCTTTAGGCGATGTTGCCGGATCTGTATACGAATGGCACAATATAAAACGTAAAATCGGGAAAGACGAATTGATTCAAGCGAATTCTTTTTTCACTGATGATACCGTTATGACCTGCGCCGTTGCGGCGGGACTGAGCGAAGGTTTACGCCTTCTGCCCAAAGACTGGCTGAATTTCCCGAATTCCGAATCTGTACTTTTTTATGCTGTTCAGGAAAAAATGCAGCAATTTGGAAGACTGTATCCCCATGCAGGCTACGGCGGACATTTTCGCCGATGGATTTCTTCTGAGAATCCGCATCCATACGGCAGCTGGGGCAACGGTTCCGCAATGCGTGCCTCCTATGCCGGATGGGCAGCAAATTCATTGGAAGAAGCCGAAAAACTCGGTGAAATTTCTGCAAAAGTGACGCATGATCACCCTGAAGGCATCAAGGGTGCAGTTGTCGTTGCCGGATGCATATATAAATTGCGCTCCGGAGCGTCCAAAGCAGATGTTCGTGAGTACGCAGGCAAGTACTATGACTTGAATTTTACGCTTGACGAAATACGTCCCGATTATTCCTTCGATGTTTCCTGCATGGGTTCTGTTCCGCAGGCACTGAATGCATTTTTTGAGGGAAACAACTTTGTTGACGTCATTTCGAATGCCATTTCAATCGGAGGTGACAGCGACACAATTGCTGCAATTGCCGGCGGAATTGCCGAAGCAATATACCCGATTCCGCAGTCGCTCCGCAGCGAACTCATCGACAAGCTTGATGATAAGCTCCGCAGAACCATTGCTGATGCCGTTGATTTTTTCATTCTTAAAAATTATTCTGAGTAATGTGTTGTTTGTCAGAACCGCCCGTAAACCGTAAAGTTTTCGCAAAAGATTTAAACGCAGAAAATTTGTTTTGAATTCTGTTCTTTTCGTGATATACTTTACGCAGCAAAAACAGTTTGCCCGACACTCTTGTCCAGGTTGCGGGCAATCTCATAAATAAGCTTGCGAACGGGCAAAGCTGAATGCATACGCTGCTCGGCGCATACCGTCAGACTTATAACAATAAACCCGGAGGTTATTTACAATATGTACGAACCCAAACCCATCGACACAAGCGATGTTGTCCTTCCTGCGGAGCTGCTTGCTCTTACGGAAAAAATTGCCGAAAACGTTCATGAAGTGTGGGCCGCAGGCCGAATTGCCGAAGGCTGGACTTACGGTGAAAAGAAGGACAACGATTTAAAAACAATACCCCTGCTCGTTCCGTATGACGAGCTTGCGGAAAGCGAGAAGGAATATGACAGGAACACCGCGCTTGAAACCTTGAAGCTGATTGTCAAAATGGGATATAGAATTGAATTGCGTGACCCGAATCAATGACATTTACGCACATTAAATTTCTTTTCCCGAAATCTTATGCCGAATGCCTTTTTCTGCACGGATTTTCGCTGTGATTGCGGTCGCTGTGTTTTCTGCCGTTCCGAGCGGCGGAAGGATTGAAACGGCGATACGCAGTCCCAATTTGATATGCTTCAGCCAATAAATAAAATGCAGAGGAGAACTCACTTGAAAGTTTTATTCCGAGACAAACTTAAATCTTATTTTTTTGTTGTTGCTTTAGGTTTGCTTGCAGGATTCTCCGTTGTGTTTTTCATTGAAGTGCCTGACAACGGTTTCTGGTCGTTTTATTATTGGAGTTCGAGCACCTTCGGCTTCTGGATGTTTTCGACTTCGTTGATTGTTTTATTCAGCGAGAACAGAAAATGTGCGGCAATCAATGCGGGAATTTACATATTCCTGATGTTCCTTATTACGACCGTACACCAATCGTTCCGACTTTACCGCAGCGGAGCGATGCAGCCGGAGTCATTATCCAAACTGATACCGAATCATATCGGAGGCTGGCTGCTATACAGCGTTCCGCCCGCTTTTGTATGTGCCATGTTGGGAATAATCCTATGGTCCGGCAGAAAAAACACGATATGGGGAAAACTGCTCCGTACAATGCCGGCGGTATTTTTGTTTGCGGAAACGGGCATTCTTTTTTACAGTGTTTTTGTTTATCACACAAGATTTTTTTCGGCATTAAGCGATCTTGTCTGCTTTCTTGCGTATTCGGTTATTTTTTTTAAACAGGCAGGAATCGACAGGCAATACTCTTTCGATTAAGCTTGCACAATTGTTTTTCGGAAGCTGCACAAACCTCAAAACAAAAACAGGGCAGCTCCCGAAGGATTGTCCTGTTTGCTGTTTTCATTATTGCTTTGCAGAAAAGCCCTTGATATGTATATTTTCTGTTTTCCGTATTGCACATATTTGTTCAGCGTGGTATAATAATCATGTTATGCACAGCTAATGGCGCGGCTGTTCACTGCACCCGTCTATATCATGTTGTGTAAAATTAAAAAATCAGAGGAGAACTCACAATGAAAAAAATTACGGCGATTATCCTTGCTGCACTGATGCTGCTCAGCTTTGCGGCATGCGGCGGAAACAAGAAAGAACCTACTCCCGCGCCCACCACAGAAGTTCCCGCGACGCCCACCGCGGAACCTACAGCGGAACCTACAGCGGAACCCACTGCGAAGCCCACGGAAGAACCCACTGCGGAACCTACCGACAGCTACAGCTTCAACCAGACCACACGCGAGTTTACAACCGACTTCATCAAGCTGACCGCACCCGAAGGCTACATGCTTATGAACATCGGCGGAATCGTTGCTTTTGCCAGCAGCGTGGATGAAAATTCACAGAATGCAGTCATTTACATGAACGCACCCATCGGCGATGACGCCGCAATCAATTTCAGTCAGTCTGTTGAAGAAATTGAAGCTTATTTCAAAGAAGCTTTCGGCGGAACCGTTTCCGACGACAAATGTTATAAACTGACCGTCGGTGATCACCCGGTTATTTACTACAAAACAACCGTCGATGTCGACGATGTTCGTGCATACGTCATTGCATGCTATATTTACTCCGGTGATATGCTGACAATGTTCACCGCACAGCTGTATGATGCCGAATCTTTCGAGGCTTGGAACTCTGCCATCAATGAAATGACAATCAGCGGCGAACAGCTCGGTTCGGCCGTGACTGCCGAATAATCACAACAGCAGAATTTTACGAATTTCATAAAAAGACCGCCGAATCTCTCGGCGGTCGCTTTTTTCGTTTTTGAGTTTTTCATGTGAATCCGATTAAAGCCGAACAGATTTTTGTTTCAATCCGCATTGCTTTTTCCGCTCCGATGCGTGCATTTTTCAAAGTCCGATTCGGCGCATAAACCCGTCATACGTTTCCACGCGGTCGATATCGGTTTCTGCAACGGATTTCATGCTGTGCAGTCTGTTTGGAATCAGCCGCAAATTCGACACCGCACGCACGATCCACGCCAGCGGCAGCAGCCAATGCCGGCCCTGAAGGAAGGTATAGCGCGATTCGATTTGCCCCGCAGGCGGAAAAAGCATATTGCGTATCAATTTGCCCTTTGCAGTCTTCTTCGATTTCGAATTGCGCAGCTCTATCACTGCATGGTCACGGGAATGGCCGAACAGATCCGAATCCAGAGTATAGCAGAGAAGCTTTTTGATCGCCGCTTCGTCCGGCGGCGGAAGCGAGCAGCCGCATTCCGTGCCGAACCATGCGCTGCATGCATTCATCAGCGTATGAAAAAACCCGGTCAGCTGCAAAGCTGCCATCTCCCGCTCAATGTTTTCCATGTTCAGCCGTGCGCTCTCATTCTTCATATACAGGGCAATATCCAAATACATCCGCAGCCCCGCTCCGCCGCCGTACAGATGCTTTGCAAGATGGCACACCGTATAAATAAAATGAAAATCCGAAGCAGGTCTGTACCGCAGCCCGTCATCCGGTTCCGCATACCGCCATGCGGCATCAAAATATGCTTTTAAATCGGCTCTGTTATCCAGATTGCCGTCCATTAAATTCGTGTGGATTTCATAATATTCCGCACCTTTAATGTAGGAATAAGTCGGCTCCCAGTTTTGTTTCACCGAATAACCCAGCGAAAGCATCAGCTCGTGTACCTTTTGCCTGTCCTCCCGATGAATAAGCAGGTCAATATCCCCAAACGTGCGCAGCTCCGGAACGGGATAAAGCTTTCGGAGATAATAGCCTTTAACGGGCATATGTGCAATACCCCGAACCGTAAATTCTTTTGATAAAGTTTCAAAGTCTACGCGGCGGTTCAGGTTGCCGACAATCGCACCGTACAAAAAACCGTCCAGTCGGCGGCAAACTTCCGAATCAGTCGAGAGCCTCCAACGCTTGTTTTCATACGCCAACACAGGCAGCATGTTCTGCTGTGCCGCCGCCCGCTGCAATTCCGCCATGTTCCACGGTTCTTCCGTTTTCGGCGCAGTATCCTGCACAAAACTGCGCAGCAGTGCCGTGAATTGTTTTTCAATCATTTGCCGATATCCTCAACCCTTATTCGATGTTATAAACACGAAATCTGCGGATTTTCTCAAAGCTTTTTGAAGCGTTCAATTATTTCATCCGCGATTTCGCCCGGCGTTCTTCCGACGGTGTTTATGTGCTCGGCACGCATATCCCCGCATTGCGCATCAAGGCATGTTTGGATATTGTTCATGCACCAACACTCCTCATCCTCTCCGCGCTTAATTATCCTGTCGTGAATTGTCTGCCGATCGCCGTCAAGAATAACATACCCGACCGAAATGCCGCCGTCCGTCAGCCGCTGAATAATTTCCGTATACGAAACATCAAGCACAAGCGTCATCGGCACAATAATGTCTCCATCGTATTTGCTGCTTATATCCTTCAACAGTTTGCAGTTCAGTTCCCTCCAAAGCGGGTACCCCTCAAAAATAATGCTGTGTTTGCATTCCTCGGGATAATTGTCCCTGACAGCATTGCCCACCTCCTCCGCATCAAATATGTGCGCTTTCGGCAGCTTCGCCCTGAGCTGCTCCGCAACAGTCGATTTTCCGACGCCGTATGCACCGTTTATCCAGTAAATCATTGCTTTCCTCTTTCCTTAATGCTGCATGTATGCCTTGATATGCAATAATGCAGTTTGCTTAATTCAGTCCCGCAGCAGCGGCTTCCCGTGACAAGAGGACAACCGTCTCCACGTGCCCCGAGACACCATTATAAATGTCAAGGCTCCTACTAAACAGGTCATATTTATATAAGTATACGAAAACATATCAAGGCATCACTCTGTATTTTTTGAAGAGTCCTTCAAGGAACTCAAATACAACCTGTTTTGCTGGTTCCTCATTTCCATCCGAACCAACATATAATTCCTTGCCACCAATGCGATATACATCATATCCATCAAGAACCATTTCTCTATGTGCCTTCATCATTTGCGCATACCTGTTGACGTCAGCACATTTATAATATGTTCCACTGATGTTTTTGTCATCAGCATAATGCTGAATACCATCTATCTCAACTACAACTCTGTGCTCACGACTAATCACGAACATAAAATCCATTCTTTGATGTTCGAATACGGGTTTTCCATACCGCTCGCTTCTTGTTTTTGGATCATAATACAAATAAACCTGCGGTATAAGAGCTGGCAAATCACGCCCGTTCTTTAATATAAAATCGCAATAGGCATGAAAAAACAGTTTTTCCGGTGGGCTATCCAGTGAAGACAGTAATCTCTGAGCTAACTTATTTTGAGTATCTTCTGGTTCATACTTTTCATACCATTTGGCCAGCTCGATCCAAGATAAACCTTGCTCTGGAATGCCGGCATCATATACCAGAGCATCTCCAGCATCTACAATCTTAACTGAGTTTTCCAGTACGTTATCGACAACAATATCCGGCTTTGTTTTATTCGCAGCAAAAAGAATGTTTTTAATCGGTTCGCTCGGTAGTGCTATCTTAGTTCTTATCCTAAAAAAGCCTTCTCTATCCGTATCAGAAACAACCTCTAAATCTGCCAATTCAAGGCCATCGTTAATTGCCTTCAAACACTTCGGATTTAAATTTTCGCAATAAAACTCATCATATTCATCGCGTATCCTTTTATTTCTGACAAAAACGGGATTCATATATTCAGTGCAGAAGCATTCAAATTGCTTATCATCTATTGAGAGCAGTCCCAATTCATCATAAAAAAGCCGATCAAGTGTCCAATCCTTAAAACGATCCATATGACGTTCCAAGTCACTTATGTTTTTATAGTACGGTGCTACCCTATCAACAAAATCTACCGCACGTCCATTTGTGCCAAAACATTCACCTAATATTATAAGATTGTCCAAAATCTGTCTTCGGACATTCTCTGATATATTCATGAAATAGTTCCTTTCAATAGTTCATATGTTTCTCAATCTTCTCAATGAGCGTAATGTCCGCCGGAAGCCACTTAACACTATACAAGGTATCCTTTGACAGCCATCTGGCGTCTTCTGCTTCCAGTAGTTTTAGCTCTCCGTCGACCACCTCGCACCAGAAGCACTCCATTGAAAGGTGAAACGTCGGATAGTCATACTCAATGGTTCCGATCAGGTCACCTACAGTAATCTTCGTATCGAGCTCTTCCTGTATTTCTCTTACAAGGGCCTGTTGAGGAGTCTCCCCAGCGTCGATCTTTCCTCCAGGGAACTCCCACTGTCCCTTAAATTCACCATAACCTCTGGCCGTAGCAAATATAGATTTCTTCTCTCGAATCGAATCACATATCACCGCTGCGACAACTTTAACTGTTTTCATCTATTATCTCTGTAAATCGATGACTGTCTGATGCTTACGCTTTTCATTTATGTAAGCATCACGTGCATCAGATTCTTTCTTCCTAATTTCTTCACGCTGGAGCTTGTTTCCAACATGGTCCGGATACTTCTCCAGAGCTGCTTCAACCGTCTTTGTGATCTCACTCACACAAACTGTATTCTTAACTTTTCTATGGGTTTCACGAATTCCGGCTGCAATTCCTGTCAACTTAGCACTTGAAGTAGTGTTTTTTAGCTGAACTAACACGCCGCGCAATTCTTGTTCTGTAAAGTTCTCTATCAGCCAAACTGGAAAATTCTCATATTGATTAAGCGCTGCAGGATACAAGTCAGACTCCTTTGGTCCGTCATAATCAGGATAATCCTTTGGTGTCAAATAATATGTACTCCAAGAACCATCTGAGGCGAGCGGTACGTGATGAGATACTTCTTCGACTTTATACTTCTTAGCGCATTCTTCACATTCAATCACTACAGGTCCATCTTTATATCTGTTCCAGTCATCACCATACCTGGTTTGCGTTATCTTGCCCTTACCACATGGACAGGTGGCCGAGTAAGTATGCATTTCTTCCCAACTCATCACTGTTCCTCCTGTACCTTTTTCTTCCCGTAGTTCTTAGGGAAGTACTCCTTCCCGAGCTGCCACATATATTTGTCAATCTCTTTCAGGTTGTACTGGTTGAGGCCGTAAAATGATCTGAAATCGATAAGTGTTCCTTTGAACTTTGCGTAGTCCTTCAACTCCGTAGTCTTGAACGAAGCAAACTTATCTCGATCCCGAAAATAGCACAGCACCTTTTCCACGTAACTATCGTAAATAGGATAATCCAGTGGGCGGTGATGGCTGCAATACTTCGTTGTGAAGGAATAGAAGTTCTTATCAACTCCGTTGATAGTAACCTTTTGAATATCTGAGACCAGTGCTACATCACCAGTCATAAGCCTATCATCAATGTTCAACGATAAGATATGCTTTGCCACCGGATATACAGAGAAGATATTTGTACTGTAAAAGTCATTCAGTGCTGCAACCTTTAAAAGGATATCAGACATATCCAAGTTCTCGGGACAAAGCGTAAAGAAGAGCTTATCCAGTGCCTCTTCCTGAAGATGATAGTTTTCCAACTCATCCCAAGCGCGAAGATAATGCTCAACCTGCTCAGAAGAAGGATGTGGCACATTTGGTTTTTCTCTCTTAGCCATATAATCACCTTACTTCTTCGGGTTAATCTTTCCACCAGTAACAACAACGACAACAACACTTGCTACAGTCGCTGCTCCAGCACCGATACCTCTCAGAACATTTTTAGCTATCTAAGCATGCTTGTTTCGGCATGCTTCACAGTACCTATGCTTATAGCCAGCAGGGAGTACCTTCTGACACTTCTTGTTCTTACAAACTCTTACATCAGATTCCTTCTTCATTTTTTCTTCCTCCGGCTTCTCTTAGTTTCTAATAATTTTGTATCTGGTACACTCGGAAGTGCTTTTATCTTTTCACTAATATCAGGCAGAGTCTTTGACCAGTAATTCTCAGGAGCAGGATCAATCAAATCCAGCCGCTGAACTAATCCTGGCACTGAGGTGTATGTATCTTCGATAAAGCCTGCATAATATGTAAGACTCTTTCTTGCCGCCCCGTGCTCTCCGAGTTCCTGATACGCCATAGCTTCTGCAAAAGAAACCATATTCACGGCGCAGAGGCTCTCTCGGATTTCACTCATCCTACCGTTGATCTTTTCTGGTTTTGCACCAGAGAGTATCTTTTGTATAAAGTTTTCAGGCTGTTCTTTGATAAATTCTACATTACTTCTCTGGCTCAACATTAGAAGATTCCTACTGTCCTCGGCTGCTGCAGCCAACTGCATAAGCGCCATCGCCTTCAATTCAGGATTCTTTATTTCCATTGCCTGCAGTAACTTCTGCTGACAACTATATGCCGTTGCCAATCGATCGTACTCTTGACCCATTCGCACTTCCTCGACTGCAAGCTGCACCGCCTGTATCTCCTCCGCAATCTGCGCCATTTGCATTTGAGTAGAAAAACTCGTCATTGCCTGTGTCATCTCGGGAGCCATCTGTACGGATTTCAAAGGAATCGTTGTAACGATTTTCTTTGTCTCCGGATTAATAAGATTCGCCATCAGGGAACCATCTTTTTTGGTCATCAGCTTAAGAGCGCCTTTAGCAATCTGCTGCTTCTGTTCATCAGTAAGAACAGCCTGCAACGTCACATCCGGCACTGCGGCCTTTACTGCGTTAATAAAAGCTGGCGCAGTATATAATGCCTTCTCTATCTTTGAGAAAGCTGTCTTTGCACCTTTTAGTAGAGGCTTAGCCACTTCAGGCACCTGCCCGAAATGCTCTGTCAATTCTTCTCTATATTCAGATGCATCGATCATTTCCACATCTTCAGGTGGAATGATGATTGTTTCTTCGTCCATATCAAATAATCCTTTCGCGATATTTCTATAATGGAGTCTGTAATTTTCGCGAGACTATCTCTTAACGTAGGTCAGCTCGATATCGTACCCGAGCTTTTCCATCATCTTTACAAAGGTATTGTTTATGATCTTTTCAGGACTCTTAACGAGTCTGTTCACATATGATGGAGAGGTTCCTGCCTTTTCGGCGAGCTCCGCCTGCGTAGTCTGTTCTTCCACGCATTTTACCTTTACATCTATTTCGCTATTGTTCTTTAACATCCCTTTGATACCTCACTTGAGTTCAATACAGTTTCACTGTCAGTACAATTTATTATATCACAGAACCGTGTGGATTTCATCAAGAAATTGTAAACGGATCAAAAAAGCGCCCCCGAAGGAGTGATATGCTCCCCTTATGAGAGACAGTGAAAAAGAAAAACACTGTCATCATAGGGGGAGCATTGTTATGCCACAAAA